>Ga0209344_10000316_pt1 | contig 91842 bp, 82 predicted proteins | sample Cruoilmetagenom6_FD_187293 | JGI IMG/M metagenome (GOLD analysis project Ga0209344, IMG submission 187293) | Oil polluted marine microbial communities from Coal Oil Point, Santa Barbara, California, USA - Santa Barbara Oil Seep Sample 6 (SPAdes)... | ecosystem: Environmental > Aquatic > Marine... | reverse complement strand
AGTTGAAAGTCGATTTGTCGTGATAAGACAAGGTGTGGAGGTAGAAACATTCATGGATAAAAAAGCCGCAGATGAATACGATAAAATGCTCGATATGGCCGATAATTTATCAGCCATGTTTGAACAAGCGCCTGTCGAACTTTCTGAGAGTATCCGTGAAGAGCTCAGTGTTTATTTAGCACAAAACCGTGACAATGTGCTGATTGCTTTACAGGCGAAAAAAGCGAAGGTAGTGCATAAGAAGGCTGCGACTACGAGTCAAAAAAAGACTAAAATTGCCGCAGAAGCCGCTGCGGATGATACTATTGAAGCCGATGCGGATGCCAAAGTCGTAAGCGAGAGCGCAGTAAGCGCAAAAACAAAAAAGACTAAAGCAATAACTGCTAAGCCAGCGAGTAAAGGCAAACCTGCTGTCGCTTAGTTAGTCGAATGGCAAGCTGTTAGTTAAGTGATAATATTTGTTTTACTAAGATGATTTTTTTGGTGGTGTTTTGGAATATCAACTGATACGCAGTGCGCGTAGGAAGACCATTGCTTTACAAGTTAGCAATGCCAAAGTTATTGTCAGAGCACCAAAGTTTGTCAACACCGCTTATGTTGAACAGCTGATACAATTGAAATTATCTTGGTTGGAGCAAAAGGTTGCAGAGCAAAAGCAAAAGTCATTAGTAAACCCTCATTTTACTCTGCAGTTTTCCGATCAACAGCAGGCCAACAAAGCATTAATCTATATCGATGGTGCGCCGCACAAGATCCGTATTGAATTTGGTGATAAAAGTGTTATTCATAATAAGGCCGAGCAGAGCTTAACGGTAATACTAAGCCCGCGCTATCAACAACACGAACTGCACTCAGCGCTTATTTTGGCGAAAGTGAAAGCACAAATAGAGTTTTGGTTTAAAGCCAGTATTGAAGACTACGTTAGGCAAAAGTTAGTAATTTATTCAACATCAATACCGCTGTATCCGACCGCGTTTAAGGTCAGAAAATATAAAGCACGTTGGGGAAGTTGTAATAGTCGTGGTGAATTAAGTTTTAATCATTTATTAAAGATGCTACCGAGTTGGGTCATTGATTATGTCATTGTTCATGAACTATGCCACCTCAAGCATATGAATCACTCAAGCAAATTTTGGCAGTTGCTCGCTCAACATTGCCCTGATTATCAAAATGCTAAAAACTGGTTACAACAACATCAGCCTTATCTCAGGTGGAGCTAATCTTTCGCGATCACAACCTTGGTTCCTAATTTATGTTCAGAGCTTATTATTAAAATCAACATGCTAAGAAATCAACATAACTTACTCGCTTAGCTCGAGATGAAACCTGAATTCTAGCTATAACAAATATATTCGATTGAGTTATTTCTCTGTTTGTATTTTGTAAAATAAATAACGCATAAAATGTCATATTCAGTCGTTTTTAATCGAAAAAGTTAAATAAAACGTGATTTTTCTTAGCATTAGTAATTAACAGCGGCGGAAAATTAGGGTAAATTAACAGCTAATAAAAAAAATAATAAAGGATTAGTATCGAATGAGTACAAATGTTCTTATTTGTGATGACTCTAACTTAGCACGAAAGCAAGTGCTTAGAAGCCTTCCGGAAAGCTTATCAACCAAGGTGCAATTAGCCACTAATGGTGCAGAAGCGCTAGAAATACTCAGAAGTCAAAATATAGATATTCTTTTTCTCGATTTGACTATGCCAATTATCGATGGTTTGGGGGTGTTGCAAGCTTTGCAAGATGACAATATTCAATTACCGGTTTTTGTTATTTCTGCAGATGTGCAACCGGAAATGCAAAGTCGCGTGTTAGAGTTAGGCGCAAAGGCTTTTTTGCGTAAACCCATTCAATTAGATATCCTCAATAAGCACTTGAAAGCTCATGGTTTCCTATGAATGCCTTTGATTTAACTGAAGATCAGCAAGATTGCTTGCAAGAATTGATTAATGTCGCCATGGGGCAAGCAAGTGATCAACTTGCGCGTTATTTAGATACCTTTGTCTATTTAAAAGTCCCTAACATAGAGCAAGTAAAAGCCGAACATCTGTTCGATACCCTAAATCAAGACTCAAAAGCTACCGCTGTTGTTAGCCAAGGCTTTTTTGGCTACGAAGGTATCCGTGGTGAAGCACTATTGATGTATCAACCTCAGGATTCTCATCGTTTGACCGATTTGCTCGGCTATGAAGCAGATGAATTGAGCTTTGATGAACAAATTATCGATTTAAGTTCAATTTTGACCACGACATTTCTCAATGTTTTCGCTAGTCAAATAGATAATCAGATGTCATATAGTGCGCCTAGGCTACTGTCTGCTAATTTAAGTGATGTAAATGAGCATTTACAACAACAAGCGTTTAATTGGGATTTAGCGCTAAAAATTCGTATCAGTTACCAAGTGACCGATTATGCTTTTAATTGCGATATGGTGTTATTAATCCCAGAAGAAGCCATTATCAACATAAAAACGGTTATTGATCGCATATTGGCAGAGTTCTAATTATGTTAAAGGGGCTGTCTAGCAATATTTTAAATCGATTAAATACTGGCGTTTTAATTCTAGATAATGATTTTAACATTTTGTTGTGGAATCGATTTTTAGAAATTCATGCCAACAAGAACAATAAGCAAGTGCTCGGTGAAAGTGTTTTTAGTGTTTTCCCAGAGTTACCTAAAAAATGGTTTGAGCGTAAATTATCGAGTGTCGTGCAATTAAAAACGCAGTCGTTTTGCAGCTGGGAACAACGCCATCATTTATTTGAACTTGCCCATTCTCGTCCGATTACAACCGATAGTGATTTTATGGCGCAAAATTGTACATTTTTGCCGATTGAAGTCGAAGGAGAAGTTGCGCGTATTTGTATCTTAATTGAAGATGTTACTGATGTCTGCCATTACCAAACGCAACTGAAAAAAACGCTACAAGAGTTAGCCTTGTCCAACTGTATTGATGGCTTAACCCAAGCCTTTAATCGTAAGCATTGGGAGGAGTGTTTAGCGGCAGAGTTTTCTCGCGCTCGTCGCTATAATTATAACCTCGCATTAGTGATGCTAGATTTAGATCAATTTAAACTATTAAATGATACTTATGGTCATCAAGGTGGTGATAAGGTGTTGATCGATACAGCTAAGATTATTAATGAGCATGTACGTATGGGGGATTTATTTGGTCGTTATGGCGGTGAAGAGTTTGCGGTGATATTGCCTAATACCGATTTAGCTGGCGCCAAGGAGGTTGCCGAGCGAATACGTCAAATTATAGCTAATAATTCTATTTGCTATCAAGAACAGAGCATCAGCGTCACAGTCAGTCTAGGTGTTGCCGTTATTGATGAGCAAGACTCACATTATGAAGATCTGATAAGCCGTACAGATATTGCTTTATATCGAGCGAAAAATACCGGTCGTAACCGAGTTTGTTTAGCTAAAGAGCATCCTGATACATAAATGATTTTTTTTAAATGTTCAAGTCTCCTCACTTTTAGATATAGATAAGTTTTTTTTAAATCGTAAAAATCAGTTGACAGCAAAATTCTTATCAGGCATTTTATAGCTCATGAATATTCTCCGTAGCCAAATTATTATTATTACCACAACTACCACCCTTACCGGGATGGTGGTCATTGGCTGACGTGTAGAATTTATTAATTTTATCAAGCCCGTGACCTATTAGGTTACGGGCTTTTTTTTTGTTTTTTGGGAGTAAAAATGCGTGTATTAAAATTTGGTGGTTCTTCTTTGGCGTCAGGGCAACGCTTTATTGAAGTAGCAAATATCATCAAGAATAAAAGTCAGTCGTCTCGCCTTGCTGTGGTCGTTTCTGCACCTCAAGGTGTCACTAATCATCTTGTTGCCATGGCAGAGAATATTTCTAATGAAGAAAAGTTAGAAAGTGATTTATTGCATTTTAAACAAGCTATTGAAAACATAATTAACGATTTGTCGGCAACATTACCCGGCTTTTGCCAGCAACATAGTGAGCAAGTGCTTGCCACTTGGGAACATCAACTAAGCCGTTATTTACATGGCGCCACCTTGTTATCCTATTGTCCTGATCATGTTCGTGCCCGTATTATCAGTATTGGAGAACGTTTGAGCGTGGCATTATTGCAGTCGGTTTTAGCGGCCGATGATCATCAAATTAGTGTAATTGAACCCGAGCAGTTTTTACGTACCAATGATGCCGCGATGAATGCCGTGGCCGATCTGGTGTTATGTAAAGAAAAGTTTCAGCATGTATACAGTGAACTCAACAAGATTGCCTTGATGCCCGGTTTTATCGGTGTTGATAGTCTTGGTAATGTTACAACATTAGGCCGCAATGGCTCAGATTATTCTGCTGCGGTATTAGCGGTATGTAGTGAAGCCGAGTATTGTGAAATTTGGACCGATGTTGATGGGGTTTATAACGCTGATCCTCGATTGATCAAAGAAGCGCAATTACTCGATTACTTATCTTATCAAGAAGCCATGGAACTATCTTATTTTGGCGCTAGTGTGTTACACCCAAAAACTATTGGCCCGATTGCTCAGCATCATATCCCGTGCTTAATTAAAAATACCGGTAATCCGGAGGCACCAGGTACGTTAATTGCCAATGAGAATGATCAGCAAAAGCGTGTTAAAGCCATTTCTAATCTTGATGACTTAACTATGGTTAACGTCTCGGGTCCTGGCATGAAAGGTATGGTCGGCATGGCTAGCCGGGTGTTTGCCACCATGAGCCGCGAAAATATTTCCTTAATTTTAATCAGTCAGTCGTCCAGTGAATATTGTATCAGTTTTTGTATTTACTCTGCCGATGCGGATAAAGCCGAGCAAAGTCTGCAAGAAGAATTTGAATTAGAGTTGTTAAACGGGTTACTTGAGCCCTTAACGCTTACTCATCAGTTATCTATAGTGTCATTAGTGGGTGATGGTATGCATCATCAACAAGGGGTGGCGGCTAAATTTTTCAGTTCCTTGGCACAAGCAAGAGTCAACGTTGTGGCGATTGCGCAAGACTCGTCTGAGCGCAGTATCTCTGTGGTGATAGAAAGTAGAAAGTGTACCGATGCCATGAAAGTGAGTCATCAAAATTTCTTTTCACACAAACATACTATTGACGTATTTCTGGTCGGTTGTGGTGTCGTTGGTAGTGAATTACTGGCGCAAATCGCTCGACAACAGGCAAATTTAAAAGCCGATAATATTGCCCTGAAGGTTTATGGTTTAGCCAACAGTAAAGGCATGGTATTTAATTGTGAAGGTATCGATGTCGCAAATTGGCAGGAAAACCTAGGCTCGACGGCTGTGCCGGTGACAGTGGAAAATATTAAGAACTTTGTCCGTGAAAACCATTTAATTAACCCGGTATTAGTTGATTGTACCTCTAATGAAGATCTTGCTTTACAATATGTGGATTACTTAGAAGCGGGCTTTAATGTTGTCACACCGAATAAAAAAGCTAATACAGATTCTTGGCAATATTATCAAGCACTACGCACAGCAGCACAAAAAACTAACCGTCGATTTTTATATGAAACAACGGTTGGTGCGGGTTTACCTGTGATTGATACCTTGCAAAACTTACTGAAAGCCGGTGACGAACTACAGCGCTTTGAAGGTGTACTATCAGGTTCATTGTCGTATATATTTGGTAAACTTGATGAGGGCATGACCTTGTCGCAAGCGACTGCGCTCGCCAAAGAGCAAGGCTTTACTGAGCCAGACCCTCGTGACGATTTAAGCGGTATGGACGTTGCGCGTAAGCTACTGATCATGGCGAGAGAAGCGGGTATGCCTCTAGAGTTATCAGACATTGAAATTGAACCGGTTTTACCGACTTCATTTGATGCCAGTGGTGACGTAGCCACATTTATGGCTAACTTACCGCAATTAGATCAGGCATTTGCTCAACGTATTGAGGCGGCTAAAGCGGAAGGGAAAGTACTCAGGTATATTGGTAATATCCTCGATGGCAAGTGTCGTGTTGTTATAGCAGCGGTGGCAAAAGAGCATCCATTATACAGTGTTAAAGACGGTGAGAACGCTTTAGCGGTACACAGTCGTTATTATCAACCATTACCTTTCGTTTTACGTGGTTATGGCGCTGGCGCGGCAGTGACGGCTGCTGGTGTATTTGGTGATTTATTAAGAACTTTGGCATGGGAGCAACAACACTGATGAGTGTTTCAGTTTTTGCACCGGCATCCATTGGCAATGTCAATGTTGGTTTTGATGTTTTAGGTTTAGCGGTTAAGCCCGTTGATGGCACATTATTGGGTGATGTGGTGACCGTTACTCATAGTAATGCTGATGATCAACTAGAGGTTATCGGCAATTTTGCTAAGAAGTTACCAAGTGATGCCAAACAAAACATTGTTTGGCAGTGTTTACTGTTGTTTAATGAACAATTAGTGGCCAACAAGCAGCAAGTGGCGAAGGTGAAAATAACCTTAGATAAACGTATGCCCGTTGGCAGTGGTCTAGGTTCAAGTGCGTGTTCTGTCGTTGCAGCCATCGCCGGTTTAAATGCCTTTTATGAAAAGTATCATGAATTTAGCTTTGCCGAGCAAGCACAATTAAAAATGATGGGTCAAATGGAAGCGAAAATTAGTGGTAGCTTACATTACGACAATGTTGCGCCGTGTTTCTTAGGGGGCATGCAGTTAATGGTGCCTGACCATGAAATTATTGCCCGGAAATTACCTCAATTTGACGATTGTTATTATGTTATGGCTTATCCAGGCATAGAAGTATCAACCAAAGCAGCAAGAGAGATCTTACCGACATCATATTCGCGCGCCGATTTGATCAGCTTTGGCCAAAATTTAGCGACCTTTGTAGATGCTTGCCATCGTCATGATAAAGCGCAAGCTTTTTCCGTGCTAAAAGATGTGGTTGCTGAGCCTTATCGCCAGGCCATTTTACCTGGTTATGGTGCTGCGGTAAGTTACTTAACGCAAGCAGGTTGCTTAGCGGTCGGTATTTCGGGCTCAGGACCGACGCTTTTTTGTGTCACTGACGACGAAACAAAAGCTAAGCAGTTTGCGGCTTGGTTAAGCGAAAATTATTTACAAACATCAGCGACCGGCACCAGTGAAGGTTTTGTTCATGTTTGCCAAGCTGATAGTCAAGGTGCCGTGAGTTTGCCGTAGTGAGCAGACTACTCAGTTGCGATTTAGCCTCGATATTAAACCCGATATAGGAATAAAGTGTGAAATTTTATAATTTAAAAGAAAACGATGAAAAAGTCAGTTTTGCTGGCGCGGTTAAACAAGGCTTAGGGCGAAACCAAGGTTTGTTTTTCCCAGAAACAATTCCCCATTTTGATAATATTGAAGCCTTACTTGCAATGCCGTTAGTTGAGCGCAGTGTCAAAGTACTACAGCCTTTTGTGAGCGAAGATTTAACTGAAGCACAGTTAACGGAAATCGTTACCGATGCCTTTAATTTCCCGGCACAAATACAGCCGATTAGTGAAAACAGAGCGATTTTAGAGTTATTTCATGGCCCGACACTAGCATTTAAAGACTTTGGCGCACGCTTTATGGCTAAATGTTTACAAGCCTTTAGTGAAGGTAAAAAAGTAACGATATTAACGGCTACATCGGGTGATACCGGTGCTGCCGTTGCCCATGCCTTTCATGGTATTGCCAATATTGATGTGGTGATTTTATACCCGAAAGGCAAAATCAGTTTATTGCAGGAGAAAATGTTTACTACGTTAGGCGGCAATATTCGTACCGTAGCAGTAGAAGGCACCTTTGATGATTGTCAGGCACTGGTTAAACAGTCATTTGACGATCAGGAGCTAAAAGAAACCATCGGCTTAAACTCGGCTAATTCAATCAATATTAGTCGTTTATTAGCGCAAATTTGTTATTACTTTGAAGCGGTAGCACAGCTTTACCGTCAAAAAGGCAGCGATGCGTTTAAAGACATTGTTTTCTCAATTCCCAGTGGCAATTTTGGTAACCTCACCGCCGGCTTGTTTGCTAAAGCGTTAGGATTACCGATCAAGCGTTTTATTGCCGCCACCAATGCCAATGATACTGTGCCGCGTTATTTACAAACCGGTCAGTGGTCACCAAATGAAACTGTTGCCACGATTTCCAACGCGATGGATGTTAGCAATCCCAATAACTGGCCACGCGTTGAGCATATGCTGAAAGCTGGTATCGTTGCGCAAGACTGTGTGAGTTCAGTATCTATTGATGAAGAGCAAACACAAATGACCATGATCCAATTAGCCAAACTTGGTTATATCAGTGAGCCTCATGCGGCGGTTGCTTATCGAGCATTGCAATATAATGCCCTTGATGGTGAATTTGGTGTGTTTTTGGGTACCGCGCATCCGGCGAAATTTAAAGATGTTGTTGAAAGTACCTTAGGTCAGCCGATTGGCTTACCGAAAGAATTGGCGGATTGTGCTAGCGAAACGATATTGTCGACCACAAGTTCAACCGACTTTGCCGAGCTAAGAGCTTACTTATTAAGTTAGTTAGCGCGTGTGTAGCAGAAGAGAAAAGGCAGTGTTTACTGCCTTTTTCTATTTAAGGCTAGACCAGTCCTAAATAAGCTTGAGACGTTTTACAGCATAAAGCTATGCGTTATCATGGTACCTCGCAGTAACGCTAATGAGAAAATACATGACAACATTAAAGCCATACTGGCAAAAAATAATCGCCCATGAACAACAACAAGATTACTTTAAAACGTTAACGCGAGAAATCGCTGAGCAGCGCGCAGATGGCGAAACAATATTGCCACTGGCAGAAGATGTCTTTAACGCCTTTTCAACCATGGATTTAGCCGAGGTGAAAGTGGTAATTTTAGGCCAGGATCCTTACCATGGCTTAGGAAAAAATGGTGACACACAAGCCCATGGCTTAGCCTTTTCGGTACGAAAAGGCATTAAAGTGCCACCCTCTTTAGTGAATATCTATAAAGAGCTCAGTGAAGATATTAGCGGTTTTACCCCACCGAATCATGGCTATCTACTTGACTGGGCACAGCAAGGTGTATTGCTGCTAAATACGGTACTGACTGTGAAACAGGGGCAAGCACACTCTCATGCTAAGCTAGGTTGGGAAACCTTTACTGATAAAATCATTGCCGAACTAAATCAGCATAATGCCGGCTGTGTATTTTTACTTTGGGGTAGCCACGCACAAAAGAAAGCTAAAAATATTGATCAGCAAAAACACTTGCTCTTAAATAGCCCTCATCCCTCACCACTGTCGGCCTATCGAGGCTTCTTCGGATGTCAGCACTTTTCAAAGGCTAATCATTGGCTTAAGGCGAAAAATAAAAGCGTTATCGATTGGCGCCTTAATGAATAATGTCGGACAAGGTTAGAAAAAAAATTCGCTATGCTGGCATCTATAAAAATAATTTTCGCTATCGGTAATGATATCTTTATATTTTAGGTATTGATTCTTTAAAAATTGACAGATGAAGATTTATATTGCTTATTTGTCTTGTAAGTGGGTTTTATATTGCTCAATTCTTCATCAATGCTAGTATGTTTTTATTATAGAATATTAAAGGCAGACGAGTATGTCATTGGAAGAATACTTTTTACCATTTAGACGCCATATTATCGGTGAAAATTTACAACATAAAATTAATGGTGAAAACTTAGCGATTATTTATGCCGATTGGACGGCAAGTGGTCGACTATACCAACCGATAGAAGATTACCTAACCCATGAGTTAGGGCCTTACGTTGCCAATACACACACCGAAACCAATCTAACCGGTAGTGCCATGACGCATGCTTACCATGATGCTCAACATGTTATTAAGCGTCACGTCAATGCGTGTGATAATGATGTGTTGATCACCGCGGGCGCTGGGATGACCGCTGTGGTGAATAAATTCCAACGCATTTTAGGCCTGCGTATACCGGAGCGTATGCAAGCGCAAGTGTCGTTTGCAGAAAATGATCGACCAGTGGTTTTTATCACCCATATGGAGCACCACTCTAATCAAACCTCTTGGTATGAATGTGATGTCACCTTAGAAATTGTTGATCCCGACAGTGATGGTTTACCCTCTTTAGCGCACTTAGCAACATTACTAGAGCAATACCAAGATCGCAAAGTAAAAATTGGCTCATTTTCTGCGTGCTCTAACGTTACTGGTATTAAAACACCGTATTATCAATTGGCGGAGATCATGCATCAACATGGTGGTTTGTGTTTTGTCGATTTTGCCGCATCCGCTCCCTATGTTGATATTGATATGCACCCAAGCAATCCGAAACAAGCACTGGATGCAATTTACTTTTCACCGCATAAATTTTTAGGTGGTCCAGGCAGCTCAGGCGTACTGGTGTTTAATAAAGCGCTTTATAAAAATAAAGTTCCAGATCACCCCGGTGGCGGCACCGTCACTTGGACGAATCCATGGGGTAAACATAGTTTTTTTAATAATATTGAAATGCGTGAAGATGGTGGCACACCCGGATTTTTGCAATGTATCAAAACCGCATTAGCGATCAAATTAAAAGATGCTATGGGGGTGGAAAATATTCAACAACGAGAAGCTGAAATAACCCATTATGTCATGGAAAACTTAGCTAAAAATGACCAGGTGGTGATGCTAGAGCCCAACCTCCGTCAACGCCTTGCGATTGTTTCTTTTTATGTCCCAGGGGTACATTATAATTTAGTGGTGCGTTTGCTTAATGATAAATTTGGTGTACAAACTCGCGGCGGTTGTTCATGTGCCGGTACGTATGGCCATATTTTATTAAATGTTGACCAAGACACTTCAAGTAAAATAACTCAGCAAATCGACTTAGGGGATTTCGCCGAAAAACCTGGTTGGATCCGTGCGTCGTTTCACCCAACAACCTCAGATAAAGAAGTGGCTTATGTGGTGGATGCGATTAACCAAGTAACAGACAATATCGCGACTTGGAGTAAAGAATATCGCTTTAACCCGGCCACAGGCGATTTTGAGCATTGTCGTTCAGAGGTGGATTTTCCAAGTTTAGCAGATTTTAATGCCTTGCCAGCAGCGCCAGCCTTAAGTCATAAAGCAGCAGGAGAAACTCCGTCAATGTTTCGTAAGTTATTTGGCTAAAATATGATGACTGTATCGGTTATTGCAAAAACAATAATCGATACAGTATTTATATGAGGACTTAGTTGAGATGAAGGGATTATTTATCAAAAATAATCATCATTTCTGCAGCAACACAATGACAGTCGTTATGACATATTGGACATTCATAACCTGCTACGCTGATTTCATGCCAGCGATCAGGGTGATCCTTGATTAATATCCCGCCGCATTTAGTAAAATATTTTACCGCACTATTGCCAGGGCTTGGTCGCCATAAGTGGCTAACGCCAGCAGCACCGCCTTGTGCTTTAATGGCAGCAATGGAACGCTTTAATAGTTCACCGCCAATACCATGACCACGATAGTTTTCATCGACGGTATTACATTTGAAATAACAAACTTTTTCAATAGGTACTGGCCAGAGCTCAGTAGAGCACCATTCATCTAATTGCCATTGCTCTGCAGCATACGTAATTCTAAAGCCGACTAATTTTTCTTCGTGGTAGACAACAAAGCCAGAGTTAATGCCGTTTTTAATGCCTTTTTCATACCAAGATTGCATGCTAGTGTCATCAACATAATTGGCTCCGTGCACCTCGATGGCTAAGCAAATAACATGTTGAAAGTCTGCGGGAGTAAGTTCTTGATAGCTAAGAGTTATGCTCATAAAGTAATTATCTCATAAAGTTAATTTATTTTTTTAATTGTTACAGCATTGTACTGTTTTTTTCTGGGATACTTTAAGTGCGGCAGTTATTTAAAATAACCGAATGAATTTACTCGACTTTGGAAGTGAAAATGTACGATCCCTTACATGATTTATCACCAGGCTGTGATGAGGCCTACCCCAATAGCTATTGGGCAAACGTATCAGGAACACCGCCGGAACATGATGGCGCGGTGCCGGCTGATATTGATGTTGATGTCGCCATTATTGGTGCAGGTTATACCGGCTTATCTTGTGCATTGCACCTTGCGCGTGAGCACGGCATTAAAGCGCATGTCTTAGAAGCTAACCAAACGGCTTGGGGCTGTAGCGGTCGTAATGCCGGCTTTATTTTAAAATCTTCTGGTCGTAAGTCCTATAGCCAAATGGCGACACAATGGGGCGAAGAAGTGATGCGCGGTATTTATCAAGAGATGGCGGCGGGCGTTGATACTGTTAATAGCTTGATCAAGGAAGGGATTGATTGCGATCAGCAAAGCGCCGGTTATATTAAAGTTGCCCATAAAGCGAATAAACTAAAAGAATTAGTGGCACTAGCAAAATTACAACAAAAAATGTTCGGCTATGATGTTGAAATCTTGTCACAGCAAGAGCTGCGTTCACAATATATGGATGACCGTAATGCTTATGGCGCGATACGCTATCAAGATGGTTTTGGCTTAAATCCGTTAAAACTTGCTTGGGGTTATCAAAAATTGGCACGGCAAGCAGGGGCAAAAGTACATTGTGCAACGCCCGTGACGAGCTGGCAAACCGCCAACAATAAACAATTACTGCACACGCCACATGGTATTGTTAGCGCACAAAAAGTGGTGATAGCGACTAACGGGTATACGCCAAAAAACTTTCACACCTTAACCACCGACAGAACCTTACCAGTGCTGTCTCAAATTATCGTCACTGAGCCATTGAGTGAAGAACAACTTGCCGCCTGTAATTTTCTCACCTCCAATGTGGTGATGGATACGCGCGCATTAAAATATTATTACCGAAAATTACCCGACAATAGAATTTTGTTTGGCGGCCGCGGTGCGATCACGGGCAAAAGTGCCGATGATCCCTATTACGCTCAGCGGTTATTGTCAGTGCTTAAAACCAGCTTTCCTGCCTTGGCTAATATTAACTATGGCTATGCATGGTCTGGTTGGATTTGTATGGCCTTGGATGACTTACCACATATTCACCAAAATGATGAAAAATCAGTGTTTTATAGTATGGGCTATTGTGGCAGTGGTGTGTCGTTCTCGGTACAAGCTGGCAAGCGTTTAGCCGAGAAAGTGGCTGAAAAGCCCGTGCCGGATCTACCGCTATACAATAAAGCGCTACCTAAGTTTCCCTTTGCGCCATTAAGACGCGTCGGGCAATGGGGCTACTTCCATTACGGTAAAATTAAAGACGACTTTTTTTAAAAACTCACTTTTGCCTACGCATTAACCAAGGCGGTTAATGCGGCAGTTTTACCATTAATGCGTTCATGACAAAATCAAAGCATTATACTTTGAAAAAATCACTTTCCTTGCCGCACTAATCAACACGGTTAATGCGCAGGCCCTGCTTAAATACCGTGATATTAGCGGCAACTAACGCTATTAAAGCTTGCTGTGCTTGGCGACTTGCCCAAGCGATGTGAGCGGTTATTTTTAATTTATCTGACTGGGCGGCTAAAAGGATGTGATCTTTTGGTGGTGGCTCTTGCTCTAAAACATCTAAAATAGCACAAGCGAATTGCTTAGCGTTTAAGGCGTTAAGTAAGTCTTGGTTATTAATTAACGCGCCGCGAGCGGTATTGATCAAAATCGCCTCAGGCTTCATACGGCTAAAGAGCTCGGCGTTAAACATGCCTTGTGTTGCCGTGGTTTGTGGACAATGTAAACTGATAATATCGGCTTGTGCAATCGCCTGTAAAAATGCGACTCTGTTTGGTCGTACTTCAGTGGCATCAGGTCTTTCAGCAATCAATACTTGCATATCAAAGGCGCGGGCAATGTCGGCGACCTTTTGACCTAATGCACCATAACCGATTATCGCGATAGACTTGCCGGCCAATTCGATACTGCCTTTACCATGTAAACAAAAAGTTTTACTTTCCTGCCATAAACCGTTTCGGCTATTACTATTGTGATCTTCTATTTCGCTATAATAGGATAGTAATTGCGCGAAGACATATTGCGCTACTGAGTTTTTTGCATAACCACTGACATTGGTGACTGCAATGTTAAGTTCTCGAGCCGCTTCTATATCGACATTATTAATGCCAGTTGCGGTAATACAAATCAGTTTTAACTGCGGTAATTGGCTTAATATTTCCCGGCTAAGTTCGACCTTATTGGTTAAAATGATTGTTGCGTTAAGGCAACGGCTAATAACTTGTTCGGGCGTGGTAGTCGCATAGAGGGTTAGCTCGTCAACCGCTTGGTGTAGCGAGGAAAGCTCAAGTTCAGGGCTAAAGGTTTGATAGTCTAAAAATACGCTTTGCATGGCATTAACTCAAGAAAAAATGTTCTGGTTAGTTTATCGCATGCCAGACAGATATTCGATGAAATTAAGCTGCTTTTTTAGCAGAAAAACGCCTTAACAATAAGTTTGTTAAGGCATTTTTTCGTTTGGCAACGTGAGCACAAGCATTACACTGAAAGGGCGTTGTCGGTTTAGCCTGGACGACCATCGACACGCGCTTTTAGCAACATAGGACCATAAATAACCACAAACAGACCAAAACCTATCAGCCACAGCAAGCCACTAATATCAATAAAGATCAGGGTTTTTTCAGGAAATCCCCAAGGACCAAAGCTGCGTATTAAACTCGCCAAAACTATAGCAGCAAAAGCCAATGACATCAGCTTAGGTGCTTGCAATGTTCTGCCGGTATGACCTAGTGATACTCGGGAAATCATCGCAAGAATGACGCCGCCAATACCGCCAACGGTAACTAAATGCCAAACGTGATTGCTGGGCACCTCAGGAATTAAATAACTAACGCCAAGTAAAACTAAACCAAAGGCCATAGCTTTGATGGCAAAGTGCAATGACCATAATAATGGCACGCCTAACGTGATCCAAGGGCGCCATCTTAACCAACGCATCGCTTGGAAAATACCGGCAAAAATTAAAATGATACCGATATAGAAATGGTTTACACCTATGAGTGGATGTAACAGCAGTAAGATTGTCAGCAGGGCAAGTGAGCCATTGGTTAACTTTTCCAACCACGGAAGTGCAGTTGCTTTTGGCGTTTGCGTGCCATTAGCAGTGAACATGGGAGTAACGCGACCTGCCATCACAGAAATCAGTAAAGTTACTAACATCACGGCGGCATAACCGGCATATTGGCTTGATACTAGATTAGGGAAATAAATACTGCTGTGCATTTCCGCATTAGCTATAGTAAATACTAGCAATAAAGGCACAAAAAATAAATTACGGTATTGCTTAATCGCCAAGATAGGTTTTGCCAATATCACAGCGACGCAAGGTAAAAAGGCCAAATCAATTATCGTGCTGAATGCGGGGCCAGTAACAGCAGGAAACAATAAGAAAACTCTACCTAATAGCCACAACAGAAACAAAGCGGCGAGTGTTTTTCCACGCACACCCGGCAGCCCAGTCCAGTTTTGCACTGCAGTTAAAAGAAAACCCGCGATGATGGCACTGGCAAAACCAAAAATCATTTCATGTATATGCCACCAATAACCACCGCCTAACGGTTGAAAATTTACCACCCCTCGATAAAGCATTAACCATAACAAAATGGCGATGACACTAAATAAGGCGCCAGCGAGAAAGAAAGGGCGAAAGCCTAAGCGCAATAATGGGGCTATTTGTTGTTCTTTGTTTAAGTCGGTAATTTGCATCATAGCTGCAACCTATAATATTTTATATTGTGGTGATGATAATATATTCAGTGATAATAACTTTGGGTTATATCAAAGAACTGCACGATGAGCTATTTAACGCTAATGGGCATCAGCTTACCGGTAATTCTAACTCAACAATTTGTTCGGAAATCAATTCAAGTTTTTCCGCCATCAAGGCTTGCGCGTCATATAAGCCACGGTTGTAATAAACTGCGCCTAATTCTTTGCAAAAAAAGTCGAGTAAAAAGTCAGCGTCAAATTGTCCTAGTTCTTGGTCTAGTTCTTTTATAAAATAGCGCTGTAATTTGTCGATTAAAAGTGACTTTTCGGCTTGAGTAAAGGTAATCTGTGACATAAATGGTTTCCATAATAAGCAAATTAACAGACAAGTTGCTATGATACTGTTTATATCAATACTAAGTTAAGTAAATTGTTGTGAATAAATCATCCTTTAAACAATGGTGGCAGACTGATTGTCAATTTTGCCGCAAATCAAGAATGATTATTTTCTGGTTAGTTTTGATGTTAATTGCCGATGGCTTGTGGTTTGGTTTGATTATTCACTAACTCCTTAATATTACGCTAAACTTCGAGTTCGGAGCAAACGCACTAGCATGGGTATCATAAATTAAAGAGGAAAAAAATTATGAGCTATCGTTGGACTGATTCACTAGATATTGCACTTGATCTAATTGAAGCACACCCTGATGTCGACCCGATGAAGTTACATTTTCCCGAATTAATGCAATGGGTGCTCGCGTTAGAAAATTTTGACGACGACCCTAAACATTGCGGCGAACGTGTGCTTGAAGCCATTCAGTTAGCTTGGATTGCAGAGGCCGATTAACCTTACGTTCATGAGCAATAATAGACAATATACAATCAAAAGCGAGTGATTAACTTTTTATCACTTTTCAAAAGCTTGTATTTGGCTATAATGGCTCACTATTCCTATGATCAATTTTCTCCATTCACTTCAAATATAAAGAACATACGGTAACTATGACACCTGAAAATAAGCAACGTCCATTATATATCCCATACGCGGGCCCAAGCTTGCTCGAAACGCCATTACTTAATAAAGGTAGTGCCTTTAGCGAAGAAGAACGCTCACACTTTAACTTAACGGGGTTATTACCACCACGTTTTGAAACTATTGAAGAGCAAGTTGAGCGTGCGTATATGCAATATCGTACTTTTGATACTAATCTCAATAAGCATATCTACCTTCGCGCCATTCATGATAATAATGAGACTTTGTTTTACAAATTAGTGCAGGCGCACTTAGCCGAGATGATGCCGATTATTTATACCCCAACGGTGGGTGATGCCTGTGAACAATTTTCCGACATCTATCGCAGTTCACGTGGTTTATTTGTTTCTTATGATCAACGTCATCAGCTTGACGACATTTTACGTAATGCCACCAAGAACAAAGTTAAAGTGATTGTAGTGACCGATGGTGAACGTATTCTCGGATTAGGAGATCAAGGCATTGGCGGTATGGGTATCCCGATTGGTAAACTATCGCTTTACACGGCGTGTGGCGGTATTAGCCCCGCTTATACTTTGCCGGTGATGCTGGATGTAGGCACGAATAATGAAAAATTATTAAATGATCCTATGTATATGGGTTGGCGTCATCCTCGTATCGAGCAAGAGAAATACGATGAATTTTTAGCCATGTTTATTAATGCCATTAAGCGCCGTTGGCCACAGGTTTTATTACAATTTGAAGATTTTGCTCAACCCAATGCCACGCCATTATTAAACCGTTATCGCGATGAAATTTGTTGTTTTAACGATGATATTCAAGGCACGGCGGCAGTGACGGTTGGCACACTGTTAGCCGCATGTCGCACTAAAAATGTGCCTTTATCAGAGCAACGGGTGGCGTTTGTTGGGGCTGGGTCTGCCGGTTGTGGTATTGCTGAACAAATTATCGCGCAAATGGTTAGTGAAGGCATATCTGAGCAACAAGCGCGTAGCCAAGTATTTATGGTCGACCGTTTTGGCTTATTAACGGAAGATATGCCGGGTTTACGTGATTTTCAAAGTAAGCTGGTTCAACAAAAGTCGGCGCTTGCCTCGTGGCAGGTAAAAGCTGAGTATGCCTCTTTGCTTGAAGTGATGCACAGCGCTAAACCGACCATTTTAATAGGTGTATCCGGTGTGCCTGGTTTATTTACCGAAGCGGTGATTAAAGCAATGAAGTCACACTGCGCCATGCCAATAATCTTCCCATTGAGTAATCCAAGCCGCCAAGTCGAAGCGACGCCAGAGCAGGTGATTAACTGGACCGAAGGCGAGGTGATTATTGCCACAGGTAGCCCGTTTGCTCCGGTGGAATATAAAGGGGAAATTTTTCCTATTGCCCAGTGTAATAATAGCTATGTTTTCCCAGGAATTGGTTTAGGAGTTGTTTCAGCAAATATTAACCGTATTACTGATGAAATGTTAATGGCGGCCAGCGAAATGTTAGCGCTTGCGTCACCTTTAGCAAATACTGCTATGGGGGAATTACTACCGCCATTAGTTGAAATAGCCGATTTGAGTAAAAAAATAGCCTTTGCTGTGGCTAAAGTGGCCTTTGAGCAAGGGTTAGCATTACCACTATCTGATGAACAACTGGTTGAAAATATTAATAGCAACTTTTGGACACCAGAATATCGTCAATACCGTCGCATCAGTATTTAACTACTGTTAATGTCTAATACCGTTTATTTATAAGCGGTATTAGACTCAGTTGCCCAGAAAGATCTTTATCGAGATTGCGACAAAGTCCCTACCGCCTACGTTGTTTAGCTCCTACTTATTACCTCTTACCTTGCAAGCCCGTAATAATGATAACTCTAGGCATTTGCGTTTAATTCGTCTATAATCGCGCCAAAATTTATACCGTATTTTAATTCTAATTTTATTGAGAGGGCTATCATGGCTATCGAACGTACTTTTTCTATCGTAAAACCGGACGCAGTGGCTAAAAACTTCATTGGTCAAATCTACAACCGTTTTGAAACTGCTGGTTTAAAAATCGTAGCATCAAAAATGATCCACTTAAGCAAAGAAAAAGCTGAAGGCTTTTACGCAGAGCACAGCGAACGTCCATTCTTTGGCGCTTTAGTTGAATTTATGACTTCTGGCCCAGTAATGGTACAAGTTTTAGAAGGCGAAAACGCTGTACTTAAAAACCGTGAAATCATGGGTGCTACTAACCCTGCTGAAGCACTTGCTGGTACAATCCGTGCTGATCTTGCTGATAGCATTGATGAAAACGCAGCTCACGGTTCTGATGCTTTAGAATCAGCAGCTCGTGAAATTGCTTACTTCTTCTCAGACGAAGAAATTTGCCCACGCACTCGTTAATTTTAAATTTTGCCTATTAGACCAATAAATTATTTATTAGCCTAATAGCGTTTAAACATTAATTTGAAGGATTTTACTGATTAATCGGTAAAATCCTTTTGTCTATTTTAAGGCAATACAAAACTGAATGTTTTTACAGACGCGTATGCTGTTGAGAACCTTGATTTTTGTTTAGTATAGATCCAATAAATTGTTTGTTTTGCGTAAAAAGCGTACAATTTAATCCGTAATTTTTGTAGTTTTGAGACATTTTTATCATGAGTGATGTAACCGAAGTAGTCAGCCCAGTGAAGAAAAAAATTAACTTACTCAACCTTGATCATCAAGGCATGCGCGAGTATTTTGCTTCCATTGGCGAAAAGCCATTTCGTGCTGACCAAATTATGAAGTGGATGTATCATTTTGGTTACGATGACTTTGAGTTGATGACCAACTTAAATAAAAAGTTACGTGAAAAGCTACAACGTGATACTGAAATTAAAGCGCCAGAGATTTCTGAAAAGCAAGTGTCAAACGATGGCACCATTAAATATGCTTTGCGTTTAGAAGGCGGTCAAGAAATTGAAACCGTTTGGATCCCTGAAAATGGTCGAGCAACACTTTGTGTTTCATCACAAGTGGGTTGTGCATTAGAGTGTACATTTTGTTCAACTGCCCAGCAGGGTTTTAACCGTAACCTCTCGATGGCTGAAATTATTGGCCAAGTATGGCGAGTAGCGAATGACATTGGTGCCACACGTATTGCCGGCACTCGTCCCATTACCAACATTGTTATGATGGGCATGGGCGAACCGTTACTGAATATGAAAAATCTTATCCCAGCCTTAGATACCATGTTAAATGATCTCGGCTACGGTTTATCGAAGCGTCGTGTCACTGTTAGTACTTCAGGTGTGGTGCCAGCGTTAGACATGTTAAAAGAGAAAATTGACTGCGCCTTGGCCATTTCGATTCATGCACCGAATAATCTTTTACGTGACGAACTCGTGCCGATTAACAAAAAGTACCCGCTAGAAGAGTTTTTAGCGGCAGCCGGACGTTATATTGATGGTTCAAAAGCCAATAAACAGGCAACCATTGAGTATGTCATGCTAGATCATGTTAATGATAGCACGGAGCAAGCGCATGAATTAGCGCATGCGTTAAAAGGTTTACCCAGTAAAATTAATTTGATCCCATTTAATCCTTACCCAGGTTCACCGTATAAACGCTCAAGTAATTCGCGCATTGATCGCTTCGATAAAGTACTGCAAAGCTATGGCCTAACAGTGATCACTCGTCGTACCCGCGGTGACGATATTGACGCGGCCTGTGGGCAATTAGCCGGTGATGTTTTAGATAGAACTAAGCGAAGTGGAAAAAAAGAGGTGAAAGCTGAGTCAATTTCAGTAAAGATGGTTTAATTGCTCTTAAATCAATAATAACTAAGTGACTGCTCCTTTATGATGAAAAAATTATTTCCGTTGTTTATCGCGTTGCTAACAACAAGTACCTTAACCGCTTGTGTGACGCAAAATTATGGCAATGATAAAGACACGCCGTTAATTGAAAACGAATCCAGTAACAATGAAATAGCCATGACCCGGATCTCGCTCGGCTTAGGCTATTTAAAAATGGGCAATACCCAGCAAGCGAAACTAAATTTAGAAAAAGCGAAACACTTCGCGCCGAACTTAGTGCAAGTATATACCGCCTTTGCCCATTATTATGACACCGTAGGTGAGCCTGATTTAGCGATCCAAGCCTATGAGCAGGCATTAAGTATTAATACTAAAGATGCTGACACCTTAAATAATTATGGTGTCTTTTTATGTCGCCAAGGCCAATACGGCGCGGCAGAACGTCGAATCTTGCAGGCCATTGCCATCCCTAGCTATATTTTGGTGGCACAAAGTTATGAAAACTTAGCGTTATGCCAATTAAAAGCGAAGCAGTTTGATAAAGCAGAAACTTACCTTGAAAAAGCCATTGCTCATAGCCCCAATAGAGCCAGTTCGCTATTGCAAATGATGCGTTTACAATATGCCAAAAGTGACTATAAGTTAGCGCAAACTTACCTTTATCGCTATGAAAAATCAACGCGTCGCTTTAATGCCGATGCCCTAGCATTAGCATTCAAAATCTTTGCCAAACAAGGCAATAAAGCGATTTCGAAAAACTACGCTAATATGCTGGTTAAAATGTTTCCAAATTCTTTTGAAGCGAAACAATATATTTTAAATGAACTTTATCAGATTGACGCGGACAAACTAGCCGAAGATTATAAAGCTTTACAAGCGGGTTATAGCAGCAGAGAAAGTAAAAAGCGCGTGGTGGTACTATCACCGAAATCGTCAAAAAATGATGGCGACGCAAGCCTTAGCCGTCATGGCCTAAAGCCAATTATGGCTAACTCTGTTATGCCAACCCAGCAACAAGATGCGGAGCTAAAAGCAAAATCATCAAGGTTAGACAGTGAAAATAGTGGCCTTGAAAGTAATCTTCAGCAAGCCAAGATTAAAGCAATCCCAAGTCAAATTCAGGTGGCTAAGAAGCAAGCTGATGAAGAAATAGAGCCTGAAGCAAAGGTGATGCAAGCACCAATAAAACCAGCAGAAGATAGTACAGCTAAAGTATCATTACCTATTCATGTTGTTAAAAAAGGTGACAGTTTGTTTGCGGTTTCAAAGCAGTACAATATTGTCATGAAAAGTTTGCAGCGTTGGAATAAAATGCGCAGTCCTTACCTATTAAAGATCGGTGATGTGCTTTATCTTGCAGACCCTAAATCAACTGCTAAACGCTAAGAGAAACGCTTGATGACGCAAGATCATAAAATATTGAACAACCAAGGCGAGCACGTGGCAGATATGGTTGAAGAAGTGGTGCCGGCAAGTCCAGGGCGCATGCTCAGAGATGCGCGAGAGAATCACGGATTAAGCCAACAGCAAGTTGCGAATAAATTAAACTTTCGTAAAACCTTAGTCGAAGAAATTGAACTAGATAAATTTGATCTTAATATCCCCGAGGCTTTTAATCGTGGTTATCTGAGAAATTACGCCAAGTTGGTCAATATTGCGCAAGAAGATGTGCTAAATAGTTATGATCAATTAGGCGTAGCACAACGACAGTGCGCTAAGATGCAAAGTTTTTCTAAGGGCACAGAAAAGCAAGCCGAACACAATATGTTGATGTGGGTTACCTACCTCATTTTAGCCGTTTTAGTTACCGCCACTGTGGTTTGGTGGTTTCAAAGACCCTCTGAGCAACCTGAGCCTATTGCGGTTGATACAGTAGCAACCTCAGCAGGCGAAACTATCGCTACAGCGCAAGCGAATTTATCAGAACAAACGCCACCGAGCAGTGACAATCGCTCACTCATTACTGCGCAACAAGCCACCAACACCAGGGTAGCGAATAGTACCGAAAACGTTGACACGACCGTCGAGGTTAATGAGCCAGCGAGTGAAAAGTTAAGCGGCTTAACTACAACAATACAGTCTGACAGTCAGCCAGTATCAGCTAATACAGACCAGGCAAATGAAGTTACTACAGCGATAGCCAATGTGGTTTTTACTTTTTCTGGTGACTGTTGGGTTAATATTTATGATGCAACTGGAGAAAGAATTGCTTGGGGAGTCAAGAAGTCAGGGTATATTATGCGTATTTCTGGTCAGGCACCTTTTTCTATAACCCTAGGTAAACCTGAATTAGTGCAAATAGACTACAATGATGCAGCGGTCGATATGAGCAGCTTTAATGCCGGAAATATTGCCAAATTTTCATTACCATTAACACCTTAATACGGTAAAATCCCGTTTAATTAACGTAACAATATTGAGATTGAATTTTTATTATGTTTAAAGAATCGCCAATTATTCGTCGTAAATCTCGTCAGATCATGGTTGGCAATGTCCCTGTTGGTGGCGATGCACCGATCACAGTACAATCAATGACCAATACACTGACCACGGATGTGGCGGCGACAGTTGCTCAAATTAAAGCCCTTGAAGCCGTAGGTGCTGATATTGTTAGAGTCAGCGTGCCAACGATGGACGCCGCTGAAGCCTTTCGTGAAATAAAGCGGCAAAGTAATATTCCGTTAGTGGCCGATATACATTTTGATTATCGCATTGCCTTAAAAGTTGCGGAATATGGTGTTGATTGCTTACGTATTAATCCAGGCAATATTGGCCGAGAAGACCGTGTACGCTCGGTGGTTGAATGTGCCCGTGATAATAATATCCCGATTAGGATCGGCGTTAATGGTGGTTCATTAGAAAAAGATATTCAAGAAAAATACCGCGAGCCGACACCTGAAGCTTTGTTAGAATCGGCGATGCGCCATGTCGATATTCTCGATCGTTTAAACTTCCATGAATTTAAAGTCAGCGTTAAAGCCTCTGATGTATTTCTTGCCGTTGGTGCATATCGCTTATTAGCCAAGCAAATAGACAACCCATTGCATTTAGGTATTACCGAGGCAGGCGGTTTGCGCTCTGGCTCAGTTAAGTCGTCTGTTGGACTAGGGCTTTTGTTAGCGGAAGGCATAGGCGACACCTTGCGTGTTTCATTAGCGGCGGATCCTATTGAAGAAATCAAAGTGGGTTTTGATATTTTAAAATCATTAAAGTTGCGTAGTCGCGGCATTAATCTTATTGCTTGCCCGAGCTGTTCGCGGCAAGAATTTGATGTGATTGCTACCGTCAATGCACTTGAGCAGCGTATAGAAGATATTATGACACCAATGGATGTGTCAATTATTGGCTGCATTGTCAATGGCCCGGGTGAAGCGATTGTCTCGGATTTAGGGTTAACGGGCAGCAGTAAAAAAAGTGGCTTTTACCTAGACGGTATTCGCCAAAAAGAGCGCTTTGATAATAACAATTTGGTTGATCAACTAGAGCAACGTATTCGGGCAAAAGCTAAAATGCTTGATGCCAGTAATAAAATTGACATTCAAGAGCTTGAGTAATTGATAAGTTATAATTGCAGCAAAATGTGCAGTTATTTACGTTTCATTACAAACTGCCTATAATGCGCGCGATAAGAAAATGCGCGTGATAAAAATTTTCATGGCTGATGTTGTTAGCTAAGCCATGAGTAAGTCATTAAAGAAATAAACACTAGCGAGAAATTAATACGTGAGTAAAGCAATTCAAGCAATTAGAGGCATGAACGACTGTCTGCCGAGTGAAACAGGTATTTGGCAAATGGTAGAAGCTGTACTACGCCGAGTCGCCAGTAATTACGGTTTTGCTGAAATACGTATGCCGATTGTCGAGTCAACCGCGCTGTTTAAACGCTCTATCGGCGAAGTCACCGATATCGTTGAAAAAGAAATGTATACTTTTGATGATCGTAATGGTGACAGCCTAACCTTACGGCCAGAAGGTACTGCAAGTTGCGTGCGTGCGGGTAATCAACATGGCTTACTGTACAACCAAGAGCAGCGTTTATGGTATATGGGGCCAATGTTTCGTCATGAGCGGCCACAAAAAGGTCGTTATCGTCAATTTCATCAGTTTGGTTTAGAAGCCTTTGGTATTGCCACGCCAGATATCGACGCGGAAGTTATTATGTTAACGGCTCGACTTTGGCGGGAACTTGGTATCAATGAATTTGTCACACTAGAGCTAAATTCGCTAGGATCTAATGAAGAGCGTGGCCAGTACCGTGATGCACTGGTGGCATTTTTAACGGAAAAAGAGCATCTGCTAGACGAAGACAGTAAGCGCCGAATGCACACCAACCCATTACGCGTGCTGGACAGCAAAAATCCAGAGGTCCAAGCGGCATTAGTCGGTGCGCCTAAATTAGCAGACTATTTTGCTGAAGAATCAAGTACGCATTTTGCCTCAGTTTGTCAGCGTTTAGACGCTGCGGGTATTAAGTATGTGATTAATGAGCGGTTAGTTCGCGGATTAGATTATTATAATCGTACGGTTTTTGAGTGGGTCACGTCCAGCTTAGGTGCCCAAGGTACAATTTGTGCTGGTGGACGATATGACGGTCTAGTTGAGCAACTGGGGGGCAAGTCAACACCAGGCTTTGGTTTTGCGCTAGGTATTGAGCGATTAGTCTTGATGCTGACCAGTTTAGAAAAAGCCAATAATATTAGAGCACAAGTGGATGCTTACGTTATTATGCTCGGTAGTGACGTTGAAATCACCGCCAATAACTTAGCAGAACAATGGCGAGATCAAGTACCTGATATTCGCTTACAATGCCACTGTGGTGGTGGCAATATGAAAAAGCAAATGAAGCGTGCGGATAAATCGGGAGCCCAAATAGCAATAATTCTTGGTGAAGATGAAATTGCTCAACAAACGGTAACCATAAAATATCTGCGCGGACAACATGAACAACAAAGTTTGCCACTTGCGCAAGTGCCAAACCTTTTAACAAATTTACTTTAAGGGTTAGTTTTGGATATACATCAAACAGAAGAACAACAAGTCGAAGCAATCAAAAGTTTTTGGAGTAATAATGGCAATGCGATTATTGCAGGTTTAGTCATTGGTTTTTCAGGGTTTATTGGTCTTAATTATTATAACGACCATAAATTGCAACAAGAGTTAAACACTTCGGAAGCTTATCAAACCATGATAGAAGCGGCGAGTGAAGACGAGGTAGCATTTGAGGTAGCAGGTAAAGCTTTTATTGCTGAAAACCCTAAGTCGAGCTATGCCATGTTAACCGCTATTGCTTTAGCAAAGACAGCAGCTGAAAAACAGAATTGGCCACAAGCTGAAAGCTATTTAACTACAGCAATTGCGCAATCAGTTGACGACGGTATTAAAGCAATTGCCACTGTGCGCTTAGCGCGTGTGCAATTACAACTAGAAAAATATGAGCAAGCGCTAGCAACATTAACACCAAAGTTACCAGCTTCATTTGACGCCAGTGTTGAAGAAATTAAAGGTGACATCTATTTTAAGCAAGGTAAAGCCGAGCTAGCCCGTAATGCCTATCAAGCGGCAATTGACGTAGCTACTGACGGTGCTAACCCCGCATTACAAATGAAATTAGATGACTTAGCGCAAGCGATTAACTTAAGCAATTAGAGAGTGGTATAAGCATGTTTATGAGTAAACGCTTGAACAAAAAACTGCTTGCTATGTGTTTGCTAGCGGTAGGGATTTCTGCCTGTTCATCGACAGATGATGAGGACGAAGAGCTAAAAGTTGCAGAATTGACAGAAATCAAAGCACTGTTTAAGCCTGTGGTTAAATGGGATGCGAGTGTTGGTGATGGGGTTGGAGATTACTTCTCTCGTCTTCAGCCGGTTGCCGCTTATGCAAAAGTATTTAGCGTCAGTCGTGACGGTGAAGCTTATGCATTTGACGAAAATACTGGTAAGCAAATTTGGCATGCTGATTTAAGTGACCTTGATAAAAAACGCGGCTTTTTCGATGATAAAGAATCTGCCTTAATTAGTGGTGGTGTTGTTGCCGGTATCAATAAGGTGTTTTTCGGTAGTGAAAATGGCGATGTTATTGCTCTTGATGCCGAAAGTGGCAAATTATCTTGGCAAGGAAAAGTTAAAGGTGAAGTTATTGCTGCACCCGCACTCGACTCCGGTAAGTTAGTCGTTAATACCGTTTCTGGTGTTATGAAGGCCTTTAATGCTTCTAACGGTCAAGATGACTGGCAAATTGAACAAGAAGTGCCACCACTATCATTGCGCGGTATCAGTGCCCCAGTAATCGCTGGTGGTGGTGTTATCATTGGTTCTGCTGACGGCTCTTTGTCGGTATACCTGCTCGAGCAAGGTCGTCAGGGTTGGACGGTTGATATTGGTGAAGCTGCAGGATCAACTGAGTTAGAACGAGTTATTGATGTTGATTCAACACCTTTAGTCTACGGCGATGTTGTTTACACTGTCTCGTCGCGCGGTAATTTAAGTGCGGTTGAATTACGCTCAGGGCGGGTATTATGGCAGCGTCAATACTCATCGTATCGAGAAATAACCATCAGTGGTAATAACTTGTTTTTAACGGATATTAAAGGTCATGTTTATGCTATCGATCGTAATAATGGCCTAGAGCTATGGAGTCAGCTATCCTTTACTAATCGTGGCGTCACTGGACCCGCAGCTATCGCGAATTATATTGTTGTTGGTGATTTTGAAGGCTACCTACATTGGTTAGATCAAGCAACGGGTGAAATTGTTGCACGTCATCAGGTTGACAGTAGCGGTATTTATACTACGCCAGTGGTTGCAAATGGTGTGTTATATAGCCAATCGCGCGATGGAGATCTAGAAGCTATTACTATCCCAGAATAAGTGATTGAACTAACCCTTAAATTTAATGGGCTTGTTGAATATTTAGACTAAAATTATATACGGCTCCAGTGTTAAAGTGCACTGGAGCCGTTGTTTATTAATAAAACTGATATAATATTTTTAGTTATATTAAGTTGAAAGAGAAATTTGAGATGAACATGCTTCCAGTAGTAGCACTTGTTGGGCGACCTAATGTCGGTAAGTCAACATTATTTAATCGACTGACCCGTAGTCGAGACGCGTTAGTTGCCGACTATCCGGGCTTAACTCGTGATCGCCAATACGGCAAAGCGGAAGTTGAAGAGCACCCTTTTATCGTCATTGATACCGGTGGTATTGAAGGTGATGAAAAAGGTATTGATGCTTTAATGGCAGAGCAATCACTGATTGCGATTGATGAAGCCGATGCTGTGTTGTTTATGGTTGATGCCAGAGCCGGCTTAACCTCTGCTGATCAAGGCATTGCTAGTCATTTGCGTAAGCAAGATAAAAAAGTATTTTTAGTTGCCAATAAAGTTGATGGTATTGATGCTGACTCTGCTGTTGCTGATTTTTATTCGCTTGGCTTGGGCGATACTGTGCATCAAATCGCGGCTGCCCACGGTCGAGGTGTTACGCAATTATTGACGCTAGCACTGACTCCGCATATTGAAGAGCTTGGTAGACCAAAAGCGCAAGAAAATGATGAATTCGACGGTGACTTTGAAGAAAACATTGCTGATGAAGCCTTAGATCAAAAAAATATTGATGAAGCGCCGGCAGAAACAGACACCATTAAGTTAGCGATTATTGGTAAGCCTAATGTCGGTAAGTCGACGCTAACCAATCGTATTCTAGGCGAAGACAGAGTGGTGGTATTTGACATGCCAGGTACCACACGTGACAGTGTTTATATTCCTATGGAGCATAATGGTCGTCCTTATACGCTGATAGATACCGCGGGTATTCGACGTCGTAAAAATGTTACCGATATCGTTGAAAAGTTCTCGGTGATCAAAACCTTACGAGCGATTGAAGATGCAAATGTCTGTTTATTAATCATAGATGCACAAGAAGGCATTAGTGATCAAGATCTAAGCCTACTGGGTTTTATCCTCGAAGCAGGGCGTTCGTTAGTACTCGCGGTAAATAAATGGGATGGCTTAGATGACCATGTCAAAGAGCGCATTAAGTCTGAGCTTGATCGCCGTTTAGGCTTTATCGACTTTGCCCGTATTCATTTTATTTCTGCGTTACATGGCACAGGTGTTGGACATTTATACGAGTCAGTCGAAGAAGCGTTTGTGTCAGCGACTAAGCGTATTTCAACGTCTATGGTGACCAAGATTTTAGATATGGCGGTGTTTGATCATCAGCCGCCTATGCATCAGGGGCGCCGTATTAAGTTGAAATATGCTCATGCTGGTGGTTATAACCCACCGATTATTGTTATTCATGGCAATTTGGCGAAAAACTTGCCGATTTCTTATAAACGTTATTTAATGAATTATTATCGTAAGTCATTAAAAATAATGGGCACGCCAATTAGAATCGAGTTCAGAGAAACCTCTAACCCGTTTGCCGGCAAGAAAAAATTGAACTATACCGAGCAAAAGAAATTGGCACGTGCAACCCAAGGTTATAAGAAAGACTAAACGGTTTAGTAGCTATTTGATACTACAAAGGCTGATTGTAAAATCAGCCTTTTTTATTTGCTAATTGTCACTAGAGTAACTGCAAAGCCGATTGCTTTCAGGCTAATATTGCTATACTGTAAAATCGATAAGACGCTTATTTTACTATGTTATTGTGTTTTTTTTTAGGCTAAATATATTGGGAACTTATGTCTGATAATTCGATAAAAATGGAGACAGTAGGACGCTTAAATCGTAATTTGGCGCTATTGCACCCTGGCGCCACTGTCACTTTGGATATGTCTACTCCTGCGGGGCAACGAGGTAAGTTTCGCTCAAAGTTTATTGGTTATCTACCGAAAAATTACGTTTTAGTACAATACCCAGACAGCTCTAAGTTAGGTAATTTTTCACAATATATAGCCCAAGGTATGGGAGTAACAGTACGAGGTTTAATTGAAGGTCATGAAGGGGCTGTGGTCGCCTTTGTTTCTCATGTTAAGCAGACAGTACAAATACCGTCGCGTATTATCGTACTTGAATTTCCTCGTGAGGTAAGCTTACAAAATCTGCGTTCGTCAATGCGCATTGAAACTTATATCAAAGCGAAAGTTAAGGTCAAAGAGGAGTACTGGAGCTCAGTCATTTCTGATATTTCAGTGTCTGGTTGTCAGCTGCTGATTAATAATGGTGAAAAACTGACATTAGCCGATGATAAACCAGTGGAAATTATTATTGAAGATTTCCAAGGTTTAAAAAACTTAAAATTAGAAGCTGAGATTTGTAATCATAAAATTCAAGCTGATGGCGTTATGCTTGGCGTTAAGTTTGATGAATCAAGTAAAATCGAAGTCACTACACTGCTACAACAAGCGGTTATTTCTCCGCATTAATTCGCATGTAGGGCGATAACTTTAGCGTCGATAACTCCGTCAGAGACTTCAAGCTTAATAGTTTCTGCGATACCAATATCATCGATACTTTTGATCACTTGCCCTTGTTCATCACGAGTTATACTGTAACCACGCGCAATCGTTGCCAGTGGGCTTACCAGATGTAGCTGTTCGCATTGGTGGGAAAAACTTTCTCGTTTAGAGGTCAATAGTCGCTGCTGTGCGGCGATTAACTTCCCCTGAAGCTGGCCCGCGTGTAGGGTGTTTTGCTTAATAAAGTTTGCTGGTGAAACATTTAGCAGCCGTTGTGCAAGATAGTGAGGCTTATGCTTAACTTTGCTCAACTCTCGGGCAATCAACCCCTGTAAACGAATGCTCAATTCATCCGACTTTTGCTGTTTATTTTGTAACTGCTGCTCAGGGTGTACTTGGTTCAATCTATGATTTAAAGTAGCTAACGCGTGCTTTGAACGGGTTAATTGTTGCTTCAGTGCCCACTGTCCGCGTTTGATTAGCTCAAAAATTTTATTGATACGCTCATCGGCATCAGCTGCCACTATTTCCGCTGCCGCAGAAGGGGTTGGCGCCCTTAGGTCGGCAACATAGTCTGTAAGTGTAGTATCCACTTCATGACCAACGGCACTTATGGTCGGCAATGTTGACTGGAATATAGCGCGCGCCACCATTTCTTCATTAAAAGCCCATAAGTCCTCCAATGAACCGCCACCACGACCGATAATTAATACGTCAACCTCATTACGTTGGTTAGCGACCGTTATTGCTTGAGCAATATCATATTTGGCTTGCTCTCCTTGCACTAACGCCGGATAAATAATAAGTTTTATCAACGGATTTCGCCGTTTTAATACCGTGATAATGTCTTTTACCGCTGCGCCGGTTGGGGAGGTGACAATACCGACGGTTTGAATAGATTTAGGAATGGCTTGTTTATGATGTAGCTCAAATAAACCTTGGTGTTGCAATTTATCTTTTAAAAGCTGGTATTGCTGGCGTAACAAGCCTTCACCCGCTGACTCCATTTGTTCGATAATCAGTTGGAAATCACCACGGGGTTCGTATAGCGATACTTTAGCTCGTACGAGTACTTGCTGACCGTTTTCAGGCTTGAGACGAACTCGGCGATTGTTGCCTTTGAACATGGCGCAACGCACTTGCGACTTTTGATCTTTTAAGGATAAATACCAATGGCCAGAGCTTGCAGCAATAAAATTAGATATTTCGCCGCATAACCAAACCGTATTTAACTCACTTTCTAAAATAAAGCGTACTTTTTTCGTCAGTTCACTGACTTGTAGAATATGCTGTTGAACCATAAATGCGTTACTTTTGTTATCGTCAGGAGGTAGTAAAAGATAGTCGACAAGTATTATATCTATGTTTAGGCCATCATCGACAGTTTATTTTCGCTTAATTGCAATTTTAAGTTTACCTTAGCCATGAAAGCGGTTAAAATTCTGCCGCAATATTTCCTCCCTAACCACTCATTTTAGAGAGATGTTGCGATGCTAAGAATTGCTCAAGAAGCGCTAACCTTTGACGATGTTTTACTGGTACCTGCCCATTCCACGGTACTACCCCATACTGCCGATTTAAAAACTAAATTAACTCGAAAGATCAATTTAAATGTTCCTATGGTTTCTGCGTCGATGGACACAGTAACCGAAGCGCCTTTAGCTATTACCTTAGCGCAAGAAGGTGGTCTAGGTTTTATCCACAAAAATATGACCATAGCGGAACAAGCGAAAAATGTTTCGCAAGTGAAGAAATTTGAAAGTGGTATTGTTTCAGATCCCGTGACGGTTAACCCTAGCGCCAGTATTTTAGATACTATGCGGTTAGCGGATGAACTGGGTTTTTCTGGTTTTCCAGTGGTCGACGAGAAAAATAAGTTAGTCGGTATTATTACCGGCCGTGACTTACGCTTTGAAACCGACCTAACCAAGCCAGTTTCAGCACTAATGACTAAAAAAGATAAATTAGTTACCGTCAAAGAAGGTGCGTCACGTGAAGTGATTTTATCTTTGATGCACGAAAATCGTATTGAAAAAATCCTAATGATTGATGACGCCTTTACCCTAAAAGGCTTGATCACAGTTAAAGATTATCAAAAAGCGGAAAGCAAACCTAATGCCTGTAAGGATGAATTAGGGCGCTTACGTGTTGGTGCGGCTGTTGGTGTTGGCGCCGGAACTGATGAACGTATCGATGCACTGGTTGCCGCTGGTGTCGACGTGCTATTAATAGATACCTCGCATGGCCATTCACAAGGAGTGCTTGAACGTGTAGCTGAAACGCGCGCCAAATACCCAGACTTACAAATAATTGCCGGTAATGTTGCCACAGGTGCAGGTGCGAAAGCATTAGCGGATGTTGGTGTTGATGCGGTGAAAGTGGGTATTGGCCCAGGCTCAATTTGTACAACGCGTATTGTGACCGGTGTAGGTGTACCGCAATTAACCGCTATCTCTAATGCCGTTGAAGCTCTACAAGGCACGGGCATTCCTGTGATTGCCGATGGTGGTATTCGTTTTTCTGGCGATATCGCGAAAGCGTTAGTGGCAGGGGCACATTGTGTCATGGTGGGTAGTATGTTTGCCGGTACGGAAGAAGCGCCAGGCGAAGTCGAGCTTTACCAAGGTCGCTACTATAAGTCTTATCGCGGCATGGGCTCATTAGGTGCGATGAGTCAAAAAGAAGGCTCAAGTGACCGTTATTTCCAAAAATCAGATGGCGAAGCAGATAAATTAGTGCCGGAAGGCATTGAAGGCCGTGTCGCTTATAAAGGACCAGTTGCCGCTATTATCCATCAACAGATGGGCGGTTTGCGTTCATCAATGGGTTTAACCGGTTCAGCCACGATAGAAATTATGCGTACTAAGCCAGAATTTATGAAGATCACTTCAGCAGGCATGGGCGAGTCGCATGTACATGATGTGACAATTACGAAAGAAGCGCCTAATTACCGTATGGGTTAGTCGAATAGTTTATTACTTTGCTACTAAGCGTAATCGCGACAGCAGAAGTGCTCATGACTATAGTCAACTCCGTACTTCTGCTTTGCTCTAACCTTAACTAGCTTTCTAATACACTCGTGCTTTTCTAGCGTGTAAAAAGATGAAAAATTCAAACACCCTGTACTCACATTAAGTTCAGGGTGTTGTTATTTATAAACAATACCTTTGTTGGTAAAAAGTAGGAAAACAACATGAGTAAAGACATTCATGATCACCGCATACTGATTCTAGATTTTGGTTCACAATACACTCAGCTTATTGCTCGTCGTGTTCGTGAAATTGGCGTTTACTGTGAACTTTGGGCATGGGACGTTACACAAGAACAAATCAAAGGCTTTAACCCAACCGGTATTATTTTAGCGGGTGGTCCAGAGTCAGTAACAGAGCACGGTTCGCCACGCGCGCCTGAATACGTTTTTAATGCCGGTGTACCAGTGCTAGGCATATGTTACGGTATGCAAACCATGGCTGAGCAGTTAGGCGGCGGCGTTGAAGGCTCTGAACATAAAGAGTTTGGCTATGCATCAGTGGAAGTGATCGCTAAGTCAGCACTCTTTAATGCTATTGAAGACAATGTCAGCGAAAACGGCAACGCCTTATTAGATGTTTGGATGAGCCATGGCGATAAGGTTTCTGCCATTCCTGAAGGTTTTGTCACGGTTGCACAAACGCCAAGCTGTAAATATGCCGCGATGGCCAATGAAGAAAAGCAATTTTACGGCGTGCAATTTCACCCAGAAGTGACGCATACCAAACAAGGTCTGCGCATTCTTGAGCATTTCATTGTTGATATTTGTCAATGTGAAAAACTCTGGACCTCTGCGTCCATTATTGAAGATGCTATTGCGAAAATGAAAGCCCAAGTTGGCGATGATGAAGTCGTGCTTGGCCTATCGGGTGGCGTAGATTCATCGGTAGTTGCCATGCTGTTACATCGCGCTATTGGTGATAAATTAACTTGTGTATTTGTTGATAACGGTTTATTGCGTTTAAACGAAGGCCAACAAGTGATGGATATGTTTGGTGACCATTTTGGCTTAAATATTATTCATGTTAATGCCGAAAATCGTTTCTTAGACCGTTTAGCTGATGAGAACGATCCTGAGAAAAAGCGTAAGATCATTGGTAATGTTTTTGTTGAAATTTTTGATGAAGAAGCCAGTAAGTTAAAAAATGCTAAATGGTTAGCCCAAGGCACTATCTATCCTGACGTGATTGAGTCAGCCGCCTCGGCTACCGGTAAAGCCCATGTCATTAAATCCCATCATAATGTCGGTGGTTTACCTGAGCACATGGAGCTAGGTCTAGTTGAGCCGTTACGTGAATTATTTAAAGATGAAGTGCGTAAAATAGGTTTAGAGCTTGGCCTACCTTACGATATGCTTTATCGTCATCCTTTCCCTGGTCCAGGTTTAGGGGTGCGTATTCTCGGTGAAGTGAAAAAAGAATATGCCGATTTATTGCGTCGTGCCGATCATATATTCATTGAAGAGTTACACAAACACGATTTATACAAAAAAGTCAGCCAAGCATTTACCGTGTTTTTACCGGTCCGCTCAGTTGGTGTTATGGGCGATGCTCGTAAATATGATTGGGTGGTTTCCTTGCGTTGTGTGGAAACCATTGATTTTATGACGGCGCGTTGGTCACATTTACCGTATGACTTTTTAGGGTTAGTTTCTAACCGTATTATTAATGAAATTGACGGTATTTCACGGGTTGTTTACGATATATCGGGTAAGCCACCCGCGACTATCGAGTGGGAATAACTTAGTTCTAAGCTTGTTATAACATTTAACTTCTGCGTTGGAAGTACTCACCTAGTCAACTAGGCTCCGAGCTTCCGCCTTGAATTTTATTGTTCTAACGGCCCTTATGAACTAAGTTATGCTTATACTAATATTAGAAAAGCCCTAAGGTGTGAATCTTGGGGTTTTCTTTTTTAAAGATACCAAGGAATAAAAATGACTATTGAAAGACTTGAAACGAATGAGCGTATGAGCCGTATCGTAAAGCATAATGGTACAGTGTATTTGTGTGGGCAGGTTTGTGCGGATGCCAACCAAGGTATTACTGAGCAAACGCAAACTATGTTAGCTAAAGTAGAGACGTTATTATTACAGGCAGGCAGTTCAAAAGAGCATATGCTTTCGGCGACGATTTACTTAAAAACCATGGCAGACTTTGCCGCGATGAATGCGGTCTGGGATGCTTGGGTGCCAAGTGGTTTTGCGCCGGCACGTGCTTGCGTAGAAGCGGCTATGGCAAGAGATGTATTGTTAGTCGAAATAAGTGTGGTTGCGGCATTAACTTAGTAAGCTGTTAATAGGTAAATATAAATAGGTTAAATATGTCGACATTGCAGCACTCATTAAAAACTACTTTTGGCTTTGACGAATTTAGAGTTGGGCAAGAGCAAACGATAACCCAGTTGCTTAATGGCGACTCTTCATTAGCTATTTTCCCAACGGGTGCTGGTAAGTCATTGTGCTATCAATTAGCCGCGATAAACTTACCGCATTTAACCTTAGTGGTATCGCCACTGTTGGCGTTAATGAAAGATCAATTGGCATTTTTGCATGCTAAAGGTATCGCGGCGGCGAGTATCGATTCAAGCTTATCCTATGAAGAGAGTCAGCAAATTACCCGTGCAGTGCGCGCTGGTGGCATTAAGATTTTAATGGTCTCGGTTGAGCGTTTTAAAAACGAGCGTTTTCGCCAGTTTATTGAATCAATCGCTATCTCGATGCTGGTGGTGGACGAAGCGCACTGTATTTCCGAATGGGGTCATAATTTTCGCCCAGACTATTTAAAGTTGCCGCGTTACCGTCAAGAGCTGAATATTCCTTTAGTACTGTTACTTACCGCAACGGCGACGAAAAAAGTCAAGCAAGATATGGCCAATAAGTTTGCTATTGCACCAGCACATATCGTACAAACGGGCTTTTATCGTAGCAACTTGGACTTAGCGGTTGTGCCGGTCGAGGAAGCAGTAAAAAATCAAGCGCTGCTGCAGGTTCTTAGTCAACGCGAGGGTTGCGGTATTATTTACGTGACCTTACAACAGAGTGCGGAAAAAGTAGCGAGTTTTCTACAGCAACAAGGTCTATCAGCACAGGCGTATCATGCCGGTTTTCACGACGATGTCCGTAAGCAAGTTCAGCAAGACTTTATGCAAGGCAAAACGGCTATTATCGTGGCGACGATTGCCTTTGGTATGGGCATAGATAAGTCAGATATTCGCTTTGTTATTCATTACGACTTACCTAAGTCAATTGAAAACTATAGCCAAGAAATTGGTCGTGCCGGCAGAGATAAAGGCCATGCGGCGTGTTTTACGTTGGCTAACCTTGATGGCATACATACGGTTGAAAACTTTGTTTATGCTGATACGCCTGAAAAATCCAGTATTGAGTATGTGCTGCAAACTATCCGCAGCGAAGTTCAAAATGGCCAATGGGAATTGCAGTTACTGGCGTTGTCAAATGCCAGTAATATAAAACAGTTGCCACTAAAAACCTTGTTGGTGCAGTTAGAGTTGCTGGGGGTGATTAACGCTAAATATAGCTATTTTGCTGATTTTAAATTTAAGTTTGTCACGCCGGAAGAGCAAATAATCACCAGCTTTAATGCTGAGCGCAGTGAGTTTTTAAAGCAAGTCTTTGCTTGTGCAAAAATGAAAAAGATTTGGGGTGAGCCGGACTTTGATTTGATGTATAGCCGCCATCAAGCGCCAAGAAAGCGTATTGTCGCGGCATTGGAATATTTAGCCGATCAGCAGCATATTGTTTTAGAAACAAAAAAGGCCACTGAAGTATTTAGCGTTAATATGGCGGCGTTAGCAGATAGTGCTTTAGTTGAGACGCTTTATCAGTATTTTTTTGAAAAAGAGCAAGCTGAAATTCAGCGCATCGCTAAACTGGTCGCGTTTTTTCAAAGTGACCACTGTTTAACGCAGCAGCTTTGTCATTACTTTGATGATCAGCTAGCGCCGAAAAGCTGTGGCCATTGCTCTGTCTGTCGAGGGCAGGTGGCAATATTACCTTATTCAAGTCATCAGCAAGCGATTAGTATTGAGACGATTGCGCTTGCGGTCACTCAGCTGCAAGCGCATTTCTCTACGCTAAAACCAGGTACTAGTCAGGCAGGTAATATGCTTTCCATTGAGACGATTTGCCGATTTTTATCGGGCATGAGTGTGCCGCTATTTACTCGTGCTAAAGTGCGACAATTGAGTTATTTCGGTGTTTGTCAATTTATGCGCTACGCCGATATTAAGGAAAAAGTGTTAAAAACCTTATCATGAGATCAACAAAGGCACTAATGCAGTGCCTTTGGTTATTAAAGCTCGGGTGAAACCTTAGTGGCCACAACCACCTTCACCATGGACATGGCCATGGGCTAATTCTTCTTCAGTGGCATCACGCACTTCTAATACTTCCACGTCAAACTTTAAGTCGATTCCTGCCAGCGGGTGATTGCCATCAACGGTAATTTCGTCATCATTTACGTCAATAACAATAACAGTTTGCTCACCATCGTCGGTAGTAGCGCGGAGTTGGCTGCCAACTTCTAAATCTTCGATTCCGGCGAACATATCTTTTGCTACGGTTTGAACAAAACCATCTTCACGTTGGCCGTAAGCGTTATCAGCGGCAACTTCTACTTCGAATTTATCGCCAGCTTCATGACCGACTAACGCTGCTTCCAAACCAGGAATAAGATAATGTGAGCCTTGAATTACCGCTAACGGGCTGTGATCATATGAGCTATCTATTAAGGTGTCTTCACTATCAGATACCGCGTAATGCAATACCACAACTTTGTTATCGGTAATTTTCATATTATGTCCTATTCACTGTCTGTGCTTAATTTGTAAGGTAAAGGGAGTATGGTTAAGTTTGAAGTTTGTGCTTTAATTCTTAGCTCGGTGCTATCGTCAATATCGCTGGCTAATACGCCTTGCACATAGCACTGCTGATTATCGGCCTGATAAACCGCTAGGACGTCACCGGCTTTACGCCAGTTTTCACCGAGTTTTTTCTCAATAATATCGCCGACGTTAGCCACGGTATCTTTTCCTGTCAGCGCATAAAGCGCACGTTTGTTTTTACCTAGATACTGCATGCGGGCAACGGTTTCTTGGCCTAAATAGCAGCCTTTAGTAAAGCTAATGCCATCAAGTGCTTGCAGGTTCAGCATTTGAGGTACGTATTCTCCAATGTAGGGCGCTGCAAGTATTGGAAAACCTTCCGTTATTTCTATCAGATCCCAGACACTTTCATTCACAATAGGGAAGTCTAAAGTCGCGGATATCTCGGCCAATCTTTCGGCGTTAGCAATAACAAGGTAGCGGCTCGTTTTCCCAGCGAGATAAACTAAGGTGCTGTTATTTTCTTCAACGACAGGTGTCTCGTGGTCAGGAATTTGCTGAAATAACTTAGCCATTTTTTCTGCTGCTTGTTGGCCGGCAATTGCTAGATAAGCGTTTTCTGTGTCTTGGGCGATTTCAACTTTAGCAAATACGCCAAACTTCTTTAGCTCGGCTAATGACTGTGCAACCGAGCTCATGGGTTGTAGCAAGAAAAATTTATCTTGACGTTCAACTAAACGAAAAGCAGAAAATACTTTACCTTTGGCATTACAATGCGCGCCCGTTAATAGTTTTTCTTGAGCCAAGGTACTTACGTCACAAGTGACTTGTCCTTGCAGGTACTTTATTTGCTCTTCGCCCTTTAAGGTTATTGCGCCAAGGCGCTTTAGGTTTATGGCAAAAACGTCTGGCAATTCACTATAACTCGGTAAATTATTATTCATTATCTTTATCATCCGGCAATAACGCTGAAAAAATCTATTAACATCATAGGTGAGGACATTTATTTTAATTTCAAGCAAGTATGCTATTTTTTCTGCTACTTTATTATCAGTGATCTTACTAATTTTATCATCAATACGTGGCTATTTTTAGCTTGGGTTTGTTAGAATATGACGAAATTTTACTAATTAGGGTTAGGTATGTCATTAAAGGATAATAAACCTCGACTGCGCTGGGCATGTCGACGTGGAATGCTAGAATTAGATGTGCTTTTTTTGCCATTTGTTAATGAGGCGTATGATGACTTGTCAGCAGAACATAAAGCCGCGTTTGAGCGCTTATTAGTCTGCCAAGATCCTGAGTTGTTTGCATGGTTTATGGGGCATGAAATTTGTGAAGACCAAGAACTCAACACCATGGTGCAACTTATACTGCAACGAGTTAAAGTTTAATATTAAGATATCGCCTTCTCTGCATAGGGCGATATTGAATTTATTATTTTACTTTAGTCTTTTTTATTTTAGCCTAACGCTTGTGCTGGGGTTCAAGCTGTGGCCGATTGTTTTTATTATTGCACTACTCGGGCTTTTAGCTTTTTTATACCGACGGGCTCCTGAGCGACTTAAAAGTATATGCTTGGCGCTATTTACCGCTACTGTGCCGGCAGCCCCTGCAAGTTTTGTGTTATCGAAAACCGGTGCATGTCAGTTTACTGAGCAAGAGATATTGCAAATATCGGCTAACTCACAGATTAATTTGTGGGGCTATTGGCTAGTATTTTCCCCTCATGATAGTGCGCTGGCTAAAATCTTTATTTTTAAAGACAGTCTATCTCATGAAGATCAGGCGCGTTTGGCGCGCACAATAAAGCGCGTACAAACGTCACCTGAGCTACATCATTAATCTATATCAATCCCGCTCAGGTTTAAGAATAGTGATTTTCGCTTCTGGCAATAGTTCAGGGTAATCAAGGGTGTAGTGTAAACCGCGACTTTCTTTGCGATTTAATGCTGAGCGAATGATCAGCTCGGCAACTTGCACTAAGTTTCGTAACTCCAATAGGTTATTACTGACTCTGAAATGTCGATAATACTCTTCAATTTCACTTTGCAAAAGTTCGACACGGTGCAAGGCTCTTTCTAAGCGTTTGGTGGTGCGAACAATACCGACATAATCCCACATAAATAATCGCAGCTCGTGCCAGTTATGTTGTATAACCACCTCCTCATCAGAGTCGGTTACGCGGCTCTCATCCCATGGTGGAAGTTTTATATTGGCTTGTTTATGATCTAGGCTTTGTTCAATATCAATGGCTGCGGCTCGCGCAAAAACGAGGCATTCAAGTAACGAATTACTGGCCATACGATTCGCGCCATGTAAACCAGTGTAGGCAACTTCTCCGATGGCATATAAATTATCAATATCAGTTTTGCCTTGTTGATCAATCATAACACCGCCACAGGTGTAATGAGCTGCTGGCACAACCGGCATCGGCTGTTGGGTAATATCGATACCTAACGCCAATGTTCGTTCGTAAATAGTTGGGAAGTGCTGTTTAATAAAGTCGCTTGATTTGTGACTGATATCTAAATACATACAATCGGCGCCCAAGCGTTTCATTTCGAAATCGATTGCACGGGCAACAATATCACGCGGGGCTAATTCAGCGCGCTCATCAAAGCTCGGCATAAATCGGCTACCGTCAGGGCGACGTAATATAGCTCCTTCACCACGAAGTGCTTCGGTTAATAAAAAGGTGCCAGCTTCAGGGTGGAATAAACAGGTTGGGTGAAACTGATTAAACTCCATGTTGGCCACTCGACAACCGGCACGCCATGCCATGGCAACACCATCACCACTAGCAACATCTGGATTTGAGGTGTATTGGTAAACTTTACTCGCCCCCCCCGTTGCTAGTATGGTCTTTTTAGCAAAAACTCGTTCGACATGTTCATCATCTCGATTCCAGACATAAGCCCCAATACATGCGCGTTCGCCACTGACGGTATTCTCTTGGCAAACCAAATCAATAGCATTGTAACGTTCAAAAATACGAATGCGACTGTGATTTTTTACTTGTGATACTAATGTTGTCTGAATAGCTTGACCCGTCGCATCAGCAGAGTGCAGAATTCTGCGGTGGCTATGGCCGCCTTCTCGTGTTAAATGATAACGAATATCGCCATTTTGGGCTGGGACATCTTGATCAAAAATTACCCCTTTATCAATTAACCATTCTAAACAATCTTTAGCATTTTCCGCGGTATATTGCACTATCGCTTCATCACATAAGCCAGCGCCAGCGATTAAAGTATCAGTGACATGTGAGGCAACCGTGTCATTTTCATCAAAGACTGCCGCAATGCCGCCTTGCGCATAAAATGTTGAGCCATCATTAATTTGGCCTTTGCTTATAACAATCACATCGGCATTTTTAGCTAAATGTAGCGCCAGTGATAAGCCTGCGGCGCCGCTGCCGATAATTAAAACGTCACAATTGTGTTGTTGATTCATATAATCTTGAAATTGGGGTACAATGAGGGATAGCTCAATATTAGCTTTTATTGTGGTGACAGAACAGTAGAAAACAATTTTTATAAATAAATTTTAATTTTTTCAATATTTATCGAACTTTTTAACACAAGGCTAGTCCTACTTGTTGCGTTTGCCGTGAGCCAGATGTAAATCAGATATAGATAAGATGAATATGGTGAGTAGGAGATACGGCTCAAATGAGCGAACAGAACGTTGACCAAAAGTTGGTTGAGCGGGTGCAACGTGGTGATAAAAACGCATTTAACCTGCTAGTCATTAAATACCAACATAAAGTAGCAAATTTGGTTTCACGCTATGTTAAAAATCATAGTGATGTCCCTGATATAGTACAAGAAGCATTTATTAAGGCTTATCGAGCTTTACCTAACTTTCGAGGAGATAGTGCATTTTATACCTGGTTGTATCGCATAGCGGTAAATTGTGCGAAAAACCATTTAGTTGCTGGAGGACGTAAACCTCCTGGCTCAGATATTGAAATTGAAGATGCTGAAATGTATGACTCTGGTGAAGCACTACGAGAGAATGCCTCACCAGAAAAATTATTACTAACCAATGAAATTAAGGATGTCGTGTTTAAGACTATTGAGCAATTACCAGAAGATTTGCGTACAGCGATCAATCTGAGAGAGTTAGAAGGCTTAAGTTACGAAGAAATTGCCACGGTTATGGATTGCCCTGTTGGTACTGTACGTTCGAGAATATTTAGGGCACGTGACGCAGTCGATAAAAAGATCAGACCGCTGTTGCAACAGTAGTATATAAATATAGTATTTCTTAGTAAAAAAATTATTTAATCTTTTACTAAGTAATTAATGAAGAGTTAGTTTTTAAGGTGTCATTATGAGTGAAAATAAGTTTGAGACAGTGTCGTCGGTTGTTGATAATTATCAAGCCACTGATGAATTATTTGAGGAATTACTCAATGACTCACACTTGTCAGCAACGTGGCAACGCTACCATCTGATGGGCGATGTTATGCGTGGTGAAACTGCTGCTGTGATTGATCTTGATATATCGTCGCAAATAGCAGCTGCTATTGCCGATGAACCGACTATTTTAGCGCCTCGGGCAGGCAATACTCTCGCGGGTAAAGTGAAAGCGAAAGTCGTGCAATTTGCTAAACCGTTTGGTCAAATGGCTATTGCCGCATCTGCAGCAGGCCTTATGGTGATGGGCGTGCAACAAAATAGCGCCGATAATGAAACGTTATTGCCAGCCAGCCAAGTAGTTAAGACCATGCCATTTGGTGGAGTCGCAGAGCCGGTAAGTTTGAACTTTCAGCAAACCAGTCGTACCAGTGAAAAGCAAGCGTTTGTTGAGCAGCAACGACGTTTTCAAGCGCTGTTATCCGATCATCAGCAACAAATAAAATTAAGCTCAGTTGATGCTAATAGCATTTCTGTACAAGATAAGGCTGAAGATCCAGCTAAATGAAATTAATACTGAGTCTGTTGCTATTGGTGACCATTAGCACATCAGTGGCAGCCACTGAAAATGAAAAAGCTGAACCTTGGCTTGAGCGTCTCGCTCAATCCTTGCAAACACTTAACTTTAGTACCTCTTTTGTGGTCGTTAAAAATAACCAAGCGGAACCTTATCATTGGTTTCATGGTGTCGATGAAAACGGTAATGAATTAGAAATCCTATCATTGCTAAACGGACCGCGTCGGGACGTTTTACGCAAGAAAAATATTGTCAGTTATATCGAGCCTGAACTCCCTCCTTACTCAGTTACTTCCAAACAAATAACCGGCCCGATTCCCGCCGTTTTGCGTGGTGATGTAAGTAAACTTGCTCAAACCTATGACTTTATTTCCGTTGGGCGTAGCCGAGTATTAGGGCGTCCAGCGCAATTGATTCGTATCGTTTCTAAAGATCCATATCGTTATGGCCACTGGTTGTGGCTAGACCAAAAAACCGGCATGTTATTAAAACTCGCTTTGGCCAATCGTACCGGGCAATTACTTGAGCAAATACAATTTACTCATTTAGATATTACCGCTGATTTAGGTGAAAGTTTACGGCAATTACAACAAACTCAATTACCAAAAGTTATTGAGATCCCAGAAGGTTATCAGGAGCAAAAACTGCAATGGCAAGTAAAATGGCTACCAGCAGGTTTCCAGCAACTTAATGCCAATCGCCATCGCATTGCAACGACTAAAAAGCCGGTAGAGTTTATGCTGTTTAATGATGGTTTAGTCGATGTCTCGGTTTACGTAAATCCGAGCGAAGACAGTCAACGTGCGACAGATTATGTTATGGATGGTGCAACGGTCGTACTGAATCAAGTTATTAATGGTTTTGAGGTTAGTGTTGTCGGTAAAATTCCGGCGAAAACAGCTAAAGCGATTGCCGATTCAGTTGTGTTAACAACAAAAAATAAACCATGATCGAAGAGCAAGCAACAGTTGTTGCAATAGACGATGACAATGTCACCGTTACCAGCACGATAAAGTCGGCTTGTAGCGGTTGTCAGCAAGTAGATAACTGTGGCAGTGGCCAAGTGGCGAAGGCGTTTCCGCAGAAAAAATTGTCACTGACAGTCAAATCGACCTTAGCTTTAGAGCTAGGCGATAGGGTTGTTTTAGGTTTGAATGAAAGTGCACTGTTACAATCTGCCTGGCAAGTATATTTATGGCCGTTATTAGGCTTATTGCTGGCTTCTGGATTTGGCCAGTGGCTGGTGCTTAATAACATACTTTCCCATGAAGTTTTTGCTATTTTTTTAGGTGCTATCGGTGCTTATTTAGGCTTTACTTTAGCGAAAAAACAGCAGATTAAAAGCGCGACATGCGCAAAACTGGCGCCTAAAATTATCCGCCGAGAAAAGCAAAACATTGAGATTGTCGAAATCACCGATTGAATCGCAACATAAAGATAGCCCCAGCGCGCTAAATTAGCTAAAATCTCGCCATTATTGAATTAACTACAAGCTTATTTGACTGCCCATTTATGAAACATATTCGAAATTTTTCTATTATCGCCCATATTGATCACGGTAAATCAACATTATCAGATCGCCTAATTCAACACTGTGGTGGTCTACAAGAACGTGAAATGGAAGCCCAAGTACTTGATTCAATGGATATTGAACGAGAGCGCGGCATTACCATTAAAGCACAAAGTGTTACTTTGGACTATCTAGCCCAAGACGGTGAAACGTATCAATTAAACTTTATCGACACCCCAGGTCATGTCGATTTCTCCTATGAGGTTTCACGCTCCTTAGCGTCTTGTGAAGGTGCTTTGCTGGTGGTTGATGCTGGTCAAGGTGTTGAAGCGCAAACCGTAGCCAACTGTTACACCGCGATTGAGATGGAATTAGAAGTTATCCCGATCCTCAATAAAATTGATTTGCCGCAAGCCGATCCTGAGCGTGTCAGTGAAGAAATTGAAAATATTATCGGCATTGATGCGACCGGCGCTGTGCAGTGCTCGGCCAAAACAGGTATCGGTATTGAAGATGTATTGGAAACCATTGTTGCACACGTGCCACCGCCAGAAGGCGATCCAGATGCACCATTACAAGCCCTTATAATTGACTCATGGTTTGACAACTACCAAGGCGTAGTGTCATTGGTGCGAATCATGAACGGCGAAGTGAAAAAAGGCGATAAAATGGTGGTGATGTCGACCGGGCAAAGCCATATTATCGACAAAGTGGGGATATTTACCCCGAAGCAAACCGATACCGGTATTTTACGAACCGGTGAAGTGGGCTTTATTATCGCTGGCATTAAAGAAATTCATGGTGCACCGGTTGGTGATACCATTACTATTTTGAAAAAAGAAGCGGCGAAAGCTTTACCCGGCTTTAAAAAAGTTCAACCACAAGTTTACGCCGGCATCTTTCCGATCAGCTCAGATGATTATGAAAGTTTCCGTGATGCTTTGAACAAATTAAGTTTAAATGATGCGTCACTATTCTTTGAACCAGAAAACTCTTCAGCTCTGGGCTTTGGTTTCCGCATTGGTTTCCTAGGCATGCTGCACATGGAAATCGTCCAAGAACGTCTTGCCCGCGAGTACGATCTTGACTTGATCACCACAGCGCCAACGGTAAATTATGAAATCGCCTGCACCAATGGAGATGTGTTATCTATTGACAACCCAAGTGATTTGCCCGCTATTAACAATATTGAAGAAATTCGTGAGCCGATAGTACAAGCAAATATTTTGGTACCGCAAGAGCATTTAGGTAATGTGATTACCTTATGTATTGAAAAGCGTGGCGTACAAAAAGATATTATCTATCACGGTAATCAAGTCGCGGTAACTTATGAGTTACCTATGGCTGAAGTGGTGATGGACTTCTTTGATAAATTAAAATCCACTAGTCGTGGTTATGCCTCGCTAGATTATCACTTTGTCCGCTTTGAAGCGGCAGATATGGTACGTGTGGATGTCATGATCAACGGCGACCGTGTTGATGCTTTAGCTATGATCACCCATCGCGCGAACTCTGTGCCACGTGGTCGTATGCTGGTAGAGAAGTTAAAAGAATTAATTCACCGACAAATGTTTGATATCGCTATTCAGGCCGCCATTGGAAACAATGTTATCGCCCGAACTACGGTGAAACAATTACGTAAGAACGTAACAGCTAAATGTTACGGTGGTGATATTTCTCGTAAGAAGAAATTATTGCAGAAACAAAAAGATGGTAAGAAACGTATGAAGCAAGTGGGTAACGTCGAAGTACCACAAGAAGCGTTTTTAGCCGTATTGAAGTTAGACAATTAATTTAGTTAATGAATTAACGACAACTTAACTAAATATAAGATAGGAATAATATGGCAGTTTACTTTTCAATATTTTTAGTCATTGTTACCGTGATTACCGGTATCATTTGGCTAGCGGATAAATTTTATTTAGCCCCGCAACGACAACTTAAAGTGGTTGATGCGCAAGCTCAATGTGAAACACCGCTCAGCGATGAAGTAACTGCCAAATTAACTGAGCCGTCAGCAATAGTTGATACTTCAGTGCAAATTTTTCCGGTTATAGCTTTTGTTTTGATCTTACGCTCGTTTATTTACGAACCTTTTCAAATACCGTCTGGCTCTATGATGCCAACGTTACTTGATGGTGACTTTATTTTAGTAAATAAATTCAACTATGGCTTACGCGATCCTGTTGCTCGCAACAAGTTTATTGAAGTTGGCTTGCCTGAACGAGGTGATGTGGTGGTATTTAAATACCCACGAGATCCGCAAATTGATTACATTAAACGCGTAATAGGCTTACCCGGCGATAGCGTCATATATAAAAATAAGGTTTTATATATTAAGCCAGCCTGTCAAGCTTCAGATGAAAAGTGTCCAGACTTTCAACAAGTAAAACAAACGTTTAAAAATAAAACAGATTATAATGATAACGGAATGCCGCTATCACGCTATAGTTCTATTTTAGGTGAAAAAACGCATGACTTTTTAGTTAATGAGCAAATAATGCCGCGTACACAGCATTATTTTAGACAAAGCGGTACACAAGCGAATGAATTTATCGTCCCTAAAGGCCATTATTTTGTTATGGGTGATAATCGTGATAATAGCCTAGACGGGCGCTTTTGGGGCTTTGTACCAGAAGAAAACTTAGTCGGTCAAGCGGTAGCCATTTGGATGAGCTTTGACTTTGATCGTACACCAGATAGCTTTTTACCTCGTTGGATACCAACAGGTGTGCGTTTTTCTCGAATTGGTGGAATTGAATAGCTGTGTTACATACTCCCGCCGCTATTGCACGGCTTTCAAAAAAAATCGGCTATAGTTTTACAAAGCCTAAATTGTTATTACAAGCGTTAACGCATCGAAGTGCTAAAGGTGCTCATAATGAGCGACTAGAGTTTTTAGGCGATTCTATCTTAGGCTTTGTTATTGCCGAGTCTTTGTATCAAAAGTTTCCCAAGCAGGCCGAAGGTGATTTAACGCGCATGCGCTCAAGTTTGGTTAAAGGGGTTACGTTAGCGGAAGTAGGGCGTGGCTTTGATTTAGGACAGTATTTGATACTGGGCCCAGGCGAGCTGAAAAGTGGTGGTCACCGACGTGACTCAATTCTTGAAGATGCCGTTGAAGCCATTATCGGCGCAGTTTATTTAGATTCAGATTTAGCAACATGTCAGACATTAATATTAAGTTGGTTTGAGAAGCGTTTAGCCGATATCAAACCAGGTAATGAACAAAAAGACCCGAAAACCCGTTTACAAGAATATTTGCAAGGACGAAAAATTCCACTACCGCAATATGATGTAATTAATACCACGGGACAATCACATAACCAGCAGTTCACTGTGCGTTGCACTACCAGCGTACTTGAAAAGGAAGTGATTACTAAGGGCAGTAGCCGACGTAAAGCTGAGCAATCCGCCGCTTTGCAGGTTTTAGCATTAATCGAACAAGCTAAATAGTTTGTTCGACAAAAAAGTTGATAAGACAATCATGACAACAGAACAGAAGTATTGTGGCCTTATTGCCATCGTTGGCCGTCCTAATGTTGGTAAATCAACATTATTGAATAGTTTGCTTGGCCAAAAGGTCAGTATTACTTCCCGTAAACCACAAACCACACGTCACCGTATATTGGGTATTTTAACCGAAGGTCACCATCAGGCGGTTTTAGTTGATACTCCAGGCCTACATTCAGAAGAAAAGCGGGCAATCAACCGCTTGATGAACCGCGCGGCCAGTAGCACCTTGGCAGAAGTTGAAACGATTGTATTTTTAGTCGAAGGCACCCATTGGACCAGCGATGATGAAATGGTGCTGACCAAGATTAAAAACAGTGGTGCTCCTTGTGTATTAGTCGTGAATAAAATAGATAATATCCAAGATAGAGATAGCTTATTGCCGCATTTGCAAAAGCTAGGAGCTATGCATGACTTCGCGGATATTGTGCCAATTTCAGCCAGCAAAGGCGAAAATGTTGCTGCCATCAAAAATATTTGTTTCAAGGCTCTACCCGAAGGAGACTTTTGGTTTCCTGAAGACTATATTACCGATCGCTCTAGCCGTTTTATGGCTTCAGAAATCATTCGTGAGAAGCTAATACGCTTTACCGGCGATGAATTACCTTATTCGACGACGGTGGAAATTGAGCAATTTAAGATAGATGATAAGGGTATCTTGCATATTAACGCCTTGGTGTTAGTAGAAAGAAATACCCAAAAACGCATGGTCATTGGCAATAAAGGTGAGAAGCTGAAAGTTATTGGCCAAGAAGCTAGACGTGATATGGAAAACCTATTTGAACGCAAAGTCTTTTTAGAAACTTGGGTAAAAGTTAAGTCGGGCTGGGCAGATGATGAACGCGCTTTAAGAAGCTTAGGTTATGGCGATGATTACTCAGGCTAATTGATAAGAAATTGGCAAAACTAATTTGTTACCGAGCAGGTAAGTAAAGTCTTAATGTGGGCGAGACCGTATAGATGCAAGAAATTACGCAATCAGCTTTTGTGCTTCACACTAGACCTTACCGAGAGAACCAGCTGCTAGTTGATTTATTAACCGAAAATGACGGTAAGCTAGCTGCGCTAAGTTATGTTGGTCATACAAGCAAATCAAGTCGTAAAGCATTATTACAACCATTTTTACCAATTAATGTCACCTTGAAAGGGCAACACAGTTTAAAAAATTTACACCGTGTTGAAGCAACTGGAAAATCGTTTCTTTTGCAAAAAAACGCCCTGTTCAGTGCTTTTTATATTAATGAATTATTGGTGAAGTTACTCGGCGAAAATATTGTCTGTAATTCACTTTTTCAGCAATATAAGCTCAGCTTAGCGTCTTTAGTGCAAGCGAGTAATATCGAAGTTTGTTTAAGAGAATTTGAATTAATGCTAATGGAAGAGCTAGGTGTTTCTTTCGACTTTACCTTGGTATTTGAACATAATGCTGCAAGCTTTTATTACTTGCCAGATGAAGGATTTATGCCTGCTTACACTAAGTTAAAGCAGCCTTGTTATAATCGTTGGCATTTACAAGCGATTGCCGAGCGCGACTTTGCTACTCCAGAAGTACTTTTGACATGTAAAGCATTAATGCGACAAGTGATTAATCATTTACTCAATGGTGTACCATTAAATAGTCGAAAACTATTTAGTAAAAAAGCATAACAATATTTAAACCAGCCCCGTGCTACAGAAAACATAATTAAGAGAACGAATATGAAAGATATTTTATTAGGCGTAAATGTAGATCATATTGCGACCTTACGACAAGCCCGTGGTACTAACTATCCAGATCCCGTTTATGCAGCCTCTGTGGCAGAGCATGCCGGCGCTGATGGTATTACTGTACATTTGCGTGAAGACCGTCGCCACATCCAAGACCGAGATATTCATCTACTAAAGCAAACTTTACATACACGGATGAACTTTGAAATGGCGGTGACCGAGGAAATGTTGGCTATTGCCTGTGATGTCAAACCGGTGTTTTGTTGTTTAGTGCCTGAGAAGCGTGAAGAGTTAACCACGGAGGGCGGATTAGACGTTGCCGGCCAACAAGATAAAGTCAATGCCGCAGTAGCACGCTTGGCTGAAGCAGGCATTCAAACCAGCTTATTTATTGACGCGGATAAAAAACAAATAGATGCTGCAGTGATCAGTAAAGCGACTTATATTGAAATTCATACTGGTCAGTATGCCGAAGCTGCAACAGAAGCTGAGCAACAGCGAGAGCTGGCACGTATCGTTGAAGGGACTGAATATGCCCATAGCTTAGGCCTAAAGGTCAATGCTGGGCATGGACTCAATTACTTTAACGTTAAACCAATAGCGGCAATACCTGAAATCATAGAGCTAAATATTGGTCATGCTATTATCGCTCGAGCGGTCATTGATGGTTTAGATAAAGCCATTCGAGACATGAAGCGTTTAATGCTCGAAGCACGTGGCTTAGTATAATTTAATAAAAATTTTTGGGGTAACTTTTGTCAGTGGTCGGTATTGGTACAGATATAGTGGATATTCGCCGCATCGCGAATATGTCTGATAGTGCTCAGCAACGACTAGCAAAACGTATTTTAACGCCCAGAGAACTGCAATATTTCCTGACTTTAAAACAGCCTGAGCGTTTTCTTGCCAAGCGCTGGGCTGGTAAAGAAGCGGCAGCGAAAGCACTTGGTACCGGCATTGCTAAAGGTGTGTCTTTCCAACATTTTGATATCGTTTCGCTAGCCTCTGGGCAACCGACACTGGAGCTAAGCGCACAGGCATTAATTTTAGCTGAAAACTTAGCTGCTAAGACCTGGCATATATCCCTTTCTGATGAAGTTAAGTATGCCACGGCTTTTGTTGTATTATCGCAATAAGTGATTAAGCTGAAATGTCCAATCATAATATATTAAGCGCTAGATTTAATATATGCTCTATACTTAAATGAGGTTAGTCTGACGATTTTAAATTACAGGCTTTAATTTAGGAGTAGCAGTAGATATGTCGTCCCATAAACAACCTATCATTGATCGGCGCCAAGAGCCGCCTGAGCAATCAGTATGGTGGTCTAAACTCTCACTCGCTCAAAAGTTTTCAGCTAGCAGTTTAGGCAAGTTTGGTTATGAATTAAGCTTTGTTCGCAATGAGCAAGGACATAGTTTAGCCGTATTAATGTGTAATTCAGGTGTGGCTGTGATCTCTGAAGATGGTGATATTAATACCTCTCCAAATATTAAAATACGTTAGCTTATTGTCAATCTTAATTGCTACACCAATACTTAGCTGAATTTCCCCTTACTCAGTTTCGAGCTTTTTGATAAATTCATCAGCATCTTCTAGCACTAAATCTATTTGTTCAAAAAATTCAAAAAACTCTGGCTCTAAATCACTTAAGGCAATACCGCGTTTTAATTCCGTTTCAAGTTCATGCGTTACTTTACCTAAATTTGGTACACCAGAATAACAACAAGCGCCGTTGAGTTTGTGAATTAGGACTTTAAGCTGGTCAATATCTTGTGAAATCAGGGCTTCAGCAATATTGGCTTTACTTTCCGGTAAGCTATTAACTAAGCCGATAAACATGTCTTTGGCTAATATCGATTTTTGTCCTGCTCTTTGCAATGCTAGTGGCCAATCAATAACTTTTGTTCTTGAATTGATACTAGGTTCAATAGATGGCACAACAAACTTAGGCCGATTGGCGAGTAAGGTCGAGTCACAATACTCATAAATACTATGATGCAGCATAGCTTCATCAATAGGTTTAGTAATAAATGAGTCGAAACCATGTTCGAGTAATTTATCTTTTTCTTCGCCGAAGACATGTGCAGTCACGGCGATAACTGGGGTGTGTTCATTAAGTGTTTGTTGGCGAATTATCGACAAGGCAGAGATGCCGTCTAGTACCGGCATTTGGATATCCATAAATATTAAGGCAAACTTTTCATGTCGGCATAATTCTACGGCTTGCGCGCCATCGGTCGCCGTAGTGACATCATTGACTTGCTCAAGTAACAACTCCCTAATGAGCTTTAAGTTTGCTTCATTATCATCAACCGCTAGCACCTTAATCGGAACTTTGTGCTCTGCAATTTCAATTAAGCCATTGTCCTTAGACCTTGGGGTTGGCACAAGTATTTTATGCAAGCGCTGCACAGTAATAGGTTTGCTAATACAAGTCTTTGCACCACTGGAAATTAGGGCCTCATGTAAACTGGGTGAGTTACTATTGATGGCTAGATGTATCGAGCCAATGATATCTTTAAGGGCAAAGATAAGCTTTTTCACGTCATTGAGTGCAGATGGTGTCACGTCGTGCCCGATTAAGGCAAAATCAAATGACGAAAGTAGTTCATTATTTTTTAGTAGCTCGTCTAAGTCACTGTGTTGGCTTATACAAGTGATCTGCATTTGCCAACTGGCTAAGATTTCAGTTGTTGCCAACCGACTTGCCATATGCGGCTCATAATACAAAATAGCTTTGCCAATGAGGCTTTCAGGGGCGGGTAGCTGTATGTTAGGTATTGGGTTTAATTCACATTGGAAGGTAAACCAAAAGGTTGAACCTTCACTTTCGACACTTTCAAAGCCAATGCCACCGCGTAATTCCTGTACTAATCGTTGTGAAATAACTAGACCTAGGCCAGTACCACCATAGATCCGTGTAACACTTTTATCGCCCTGACCAAAAGCTTCAAAAATAGAATTTTTTTGCTGGTTTGAGATGCCGATCCCCGTATCTTGTACTGTGACTCTAATTTTATAGAGGTTTTTGGCAATGACATTACCAGCAATATTAATATCCACTGAGCCTTTATCGGTAAATTTAATAGCATTACTGGCTAAGTTGACCATGACTTGCTTGATACGCATAGCGTCACCAATTAGTGAGTCAGGTAATTGCGGACTGACACGTAATGATAGCTCGATATTTTTTTTATGAGCGCTTGGGGCCAGTAAAGTCAAGGTTTCTTCAACTGATTCACGCAGCGAAAATGGAATATTTTCAATGACCATTTTACCGGCATCAAGTTTAGAAAAATCTAAAATATCATTAATAATTGATAGTAAGTTGCCGGCAGAGCGTTCAATGGTTTGCAAGTGATCGCGTTGCGTGTCGCTTAGAGGTGTTTTTAATACCTGTCGGGTAAAGCCAATAACACCATTGAGTGGTGTGCGTAATTCATGGCTCATATTAGCCAAAAATTCAGACTTGACCTTGTTAGCGTCCTGAGCTTTGCGTTTTGCGATATCAAGCTCGACATTTTGAATCTCAAATTGTTCTAAACTTTCCCGTAAATCTATGGTGGCTTGATCAATACTACGTTGCATTTCATCTTGGTAATCACCTAAAGATTGCGCCATGGCATTAACGCCATTTTTTAAAAAATTCAGTTCACCGACCAGTTGACCACTGATACGGCTTTCAATTTTCCCTTCTCTAATACGGTCTATCGCTAACACCATTGATGATATGGGTCGGGTAACTGTTTTAATAAGCCTATAAGTAAAAATTGCACTGATAATAATGCCAGCGAATACAATGAAAAATACGTTAATCAGCAGTTCTTGTTGTGCCAGCTTAATGGTAGTTTTGTCGATTTGTATCGCGATATAACCAATAATATCACTATCCATGTCTAACCTGGTGTCGCTGGCTTTTGTGCTAAACTCGTCGATAATAGGGGCGCGATAAATCAAGTTATCACCGTTGTCATCATACTGAGTTCTATTGGGTAATCTTTGTCCTGCTTTAACGCGCATTATATGGGTGTCACCGTGATAAGCGCTGGTAACGAAAACTTGGTTGTCTTTGGTAAATATGGCAATACTTTTGATGATGTCAGACTGGCTACGATGACTAAAGCCTATTAATGTTCTTAACTTAGCTCTTTGCTTTTCTAATAATGGCGCAGCACTGCTAATGGCAAGCGGGGTGATGATGCTAGTAGCGCGTTGGTAAATAAATTGATCGAGTTCGCTATAGCGACTGTAAGATAAGTAACTTGCAATAATTAAACTGATTATGGTCGTGGGTACGATCGTAAGTAAAATCACCCAATCTTTAAGGCTTATTTTATGCATTTTTAGTTAAGCTTTAGTGTAAAATCATCGAGTTAATACCGCTATAATGGCACAGAAGAAGCTAATACCAAATAGATAATCGTTCACTATGGCAGCAAACGAATGATCTCGAGCGGTAACAAACCATTTATGCTGCACTTTTGGTGGCACACTTAATAGAATTGATAGAAGACAGCTATGGCAAATTTTTTTAAAGCAAGTCCGAAAAAGTCACAAGTTCATCAACACTTAACACTTACGGTTAATCGTCTTGATCCGCAAGGCTGTGGTGTCGCTTTTCAGAATAAAAAGCCCATTTTTATTGAAGGTGCCTTGCCTAATGAAACAGTAGAAGTGAAGGTGTATGAGCAAAAAAGTAAGTTTTCAAAAGCAAAATTACTACGCGTGATAACCGCCAGTGATGCCAGAGTAGAGGCTAAATGTCGACATTATTATCAATGTGGCGGTTGTAATTTGCAGCACCTGAACTATCAACAACAGTTAATTTATAAGCAAGATAAAATCACACAATTATTTGCTCGCCAAGCAATAAATGACCAGTTACCTTGGCAAACGCACTTGGTCAGCGAGCCCTGGCATTATCGTCGTAAAGCCAGAATTGGCGTGCAGTATAATAAACGTGGCGCAGCTATTATTGGATTTCGCCAACGAGAAAGTAATCACTTAACCCCCATACTATCCTGTCCTGTACTGGTCAGTGCATTTGCCGATATATTTACCGAGTTAAACGAGCTATTGCCAAAGTTGTCAGGCAAAAATGCCGTCGGTCATGTCGAGGTTATTGCCGCTAATGAAAATGTGGTTGTGGTGCGACAGTTAGTAAAAATCACAGCACAAGATAAACAACTGTGGCAAGACTTTGCAAACAAAAACCAATGGCTGGTTTACTTTGACGATGGCAAAAGTGCCACGGCGTTAGCAGAAGATAAAGTATTATCTTATTCGTTAACCGACCGCATCAACATTGACTTTGCGGTTAATAATTTTCTGCAAGTTAACCATCTTGTCAACCAACAGATGGTGGCACAAGCGTTAACTTGGTTAGCATTAACGGATGAAGATATTGTGTTAGATTTATTTTGTGGTTTGGGTAATTTCAGTTTACCGATTGCTGAAAAAGTACAGGCAGTTGTCGGCATTGAAGGTATTCAGTCCATGGTCGACAGGGCGCAGGAAAATGCCGAAAAAAATGCCATCAGTAATTGTCAATTTTACCAAGCGGATCTTAATAGCGATTGGCAAGGACAACCTTGGGCGAGAAAAAAATACAGCAAAGTTTTACTCGATCCTGCTCGTGCTGGCGCTTACCAAGCGTTAACACAATTACTACCCTTTAAGATAAAAACCCTGCTTTATGTCAGTTGCGATCCCGCGTCTTTAGCACGTGATGCAAAGTTGCTAATAGATCAGGGTTATAAAATTGAAAAAATTGCCTTAATCGACATGTTTTCGCAAACAAAGCACGCTGAAACTATGGTAATGTTTAGCTTGTAAAGCGATTGTTTTTTATCAATATAGACGGTTGAAATTGGATCGAAGGTAAGGAGTCCCATGGTTTCTGTGCGTAAGTCACATCAAATGTCGGCAGCAAATTTTGAGCAATGGTTAGACACGCTTGAATTAGAGCAAGACAAAAAAGCAGCCTTAGAAAAACTGTATCAACAAGTCAATCATTTATTTGATGCCACCACGCCGTGCCAAACTAAATCGTTAGAGATGGTAGAAATTCTCTCGGCTTTAAATCTTGATACTGACTCCTTATGTGCGGCATTTATTTGTCCTCTGTTTGAATATAAATGTATTAGCCTAGAATATATTGAAGAAAACTTCTCTCAAGCAATATATTTACTGTGTAAAGGCGTTGGCCAAATGGAGGCGATTAAAGCCTTACAACAAACGCAATCGAGCCAAGTTAGTGCCAATCAAATTGATAATATCCGTCGTATGTTGTTGGCCATGGTGGAAGATGTTCGTGCTGTGGTCATCAAGTTAGCTGAGCGTTTATGTCATTTACGCTTAGTAAAAAACAGTGATGAAGAAAGCCGGGTTTTAGCGGCAAAAGAAACCAGCAATATCTACGCACCCTTAGCCAATCGCTTAGGTATTGGGCAATTAAAATGGGAATTAGAAGATCTTTCTTTTCGTTATTTACACCCGGATGTATACAAAAAAATAGCCAAACAATTAGATGAAACGCGCCTAGAAAGAGAGCGTTATATGGCTGATTTTGTTGCTAACACCTCGGAGCAGCTAAAAGCCTCTGGCATTAAAGGTACGGTTTACGGCCGCCCTAAGCATATTTATAGTATCTGGAAAAAAATGCGGCAGAAGTCCTTGGACTTTGATCAGCTGTTTGATGTCCGTGCGGTGCGCATTATTGTCGATGAACTACAAGGTTGTTACGGCGCCTTAGGTTTAGTACACACCAGTTGGAAGCATTTACCGAAAGAGTTTGATGATTATGTCGCGACGCCAAAAAATAATGGCTATCAATCAATTCACACCGTGGTGATTGGTCCTGAGGGTAAAGCGATAGAAGTACAAATTAGAACCCAGCAAATGCATGATGATGCTGAGTTAGGAGTGGCGGCGCATTGGCGTTATAAAGAGGGCAATGCTAGTGGCAAAACCTCGGGCTTTGACGAAAAAGTTAGCTGGTTAAGAAAAATCCTGCAATGGCAAGAAGACGTCTCAGAAAGTGGCGAGTTACTTGAAGAGTTGCGTAGCCAAGTGTTTGAAGACCGTATTTATGTTTTTACCCCTAATGGTGATGTTGTTGATTTACCCAGTGGCGCGACGCCGCTCGACTTTGCTTACTACATCCACTCCAACGTTGGTCATAGTTGTATTGGGGCGAAAGTATTTGGCCGTATTGTGCCTTTTACTCACACCTTACAAACCGGTGATAAAGTTGAAATATTACGCAGTAAAACCTTAAACCCGAGCAGAGATTGGTTAAACCCAAGTTTAAATTACCTTCATACGCCACGGGCACGTGCCAAGGTTCAGCATTTTTTCCGCTTGCTTGATCGCGATAAAAACCTCGCGGCAGGTAAAGAAATGTTAGAAACCGCACTAGCGAAATTACAGTTATCGTTAGCGAAAGTCGACTTGTCATCTGCTATCGAGCGTTTTAATTTTACCACTAAAGATGATTTGTTTGCCGCGATTGGCTCAGGCAATACTCGGTTGTTACAAGTGGTACATTGCATCCAGCAGCAAGATGAAAAGTCAAAACCGGAAGTGGCAATAGATCCCCAAAGTTTGATCAAACAGCCGCAACAAGTTGATACTCAAGCCAGTGACAACAATGGTATTACGGTGTCAGGTGTCGGTAACTTGTTAACCCATATGGCGAAATGTTGCCATCCAGTGCCGGGCGATGAAATATCAGGTTTTATTACCCAAGGTCGTGGCATTTCAGTGCATCGTCTTGATTGTGAACAACTTGCTAACGCGCTAGAGCAACAACCCGAACGTGAAGTTGAGGTGCAGTGGGGCCTAGAGAATAAGAAAAGCTATCAAGTCAGTATTAATATTATTGGTGGTGATCGACAAGGCTTACTTAGAGATATTTCAACCATTATCTCCAATGAAAGGGTCAGTATTATCGGCATTGAAAGTAATACTGACCATGCTAAGCAAAGCATGAGCATGACGATAAAGATAGAAATCAGTAATAACGAAGCGTTAACTCGCTTATTGGCGAAATTAAAACAACTCGATGACGTGGTTGAAGCGAAAAGACTATAGGAAGAATAAATCATGCTGACAGCAAAGCCCTCAATCGAAAAACTACGTTGGATCATGTCTGAGCTACGTGATCCCAAAACCGGTTGCCCTTGGGATTTAAAGCAAAGCTTTACGTCGATTATTCCTCACACTATAGAAGAAGCTTACGAAGTGGCTGACGCTATCGAGCAAGCAGACTTTACAGAGCTTGAAAAAGAGCTCGGTGATCTACTGTTTCAAGTGGTGTTTTACAGTCAGCTCGGCGCGGAAGAAAAACGCTTTGACTTTGACAGTGTGGTCAGTGCCATTTGTGAAAAACTCATCCGCCGTCATCCGCATGTTTTTGCCAACAGCGATTTCCAATCAGATGCTGAAATAAAAGCCAACTGGGAAAATGAAAAAAGCAAAGAACGCCAGCAAAAAAATAACGATGAAAGCTTAAGTATACTGGCTGATATTCCGCGTAATTTACCGGCGTTATCACAAGCGGCAAAAATTCAAAAACGCTGTGCCCATGTCGGCTTTGACTGGGATAATATTGATGATGTTTTTGCAAAGGTTGCAGAAGAGGCATTAGAAGTAAAGGCAGAATTACACCATAATGATAGCGCCTTAGCGGAGGAGTTAGGCGACTTAATGTTTGCGGTGGTGAATTTATGTCGGCACGCTAAACAAGACCCTGAAGCCTTATTACGGCAAGCGAATCAAAAGTTCAGCAAACGCTTTCAAGGCGTTGAAGCGCAAGTGAATCAATCTGATAAAAGTTTTCAGCAACACTCGCTAGATGAGCTTGAAGCTTTTTGGCAACAAGTTAAAGTGGCTGAAAAATCTTAATAACTTTTAATAACGAAAATAAAGTTAAATCACTTAATAACCCTTAGAGGTAAAAATGAGTTCATTGCCCCAGTTAGTCGACAGTAAAATTAGCCTTAACGATAATATCGTGACCTTGACCTTTAATCGCCATGATGTTCGTAATGCCTTAACGGGCACTGCCATAACCGATGATATTGTCAATACCGTCGAGTGGATCAACCGGACACCTGAAATTGCTGTGCTGATCATTACCGGGGATGGCTCGGCATTTTCCTCAGGCGGTAATATCAAAGACATGGCAGAGCGGGCCGGCGATTTTGCTGGCGATGTGCAAACACTAGAAAGGCGTTACCGCGAGGGCATTCAGCGTATTCCTTTAGCCTTACACAAATTAGAAGTACCTGTTATCGCGGCCGTAAATGGTCCTGCAATCGGCGCGGGTTTTGATATTGCCAATATGTGCGATATCAGAATTGCCTCGACAAAAGCAAAGTTTGGGGAAACCTTTGTTAACTTAGGTATTATTCCTGGCGATGGTGGCGCGTGGTTTATGCAACGTTTAATTGGTTATCAAAAAGCCGCGGAATTAACCTTTACTGGTCGGGTCATAGACGCGGAAGAAGCCAAAACAATCGGGGTGGTATTAGACGTTACCACACCAGAGAACTTGCTGAAAAAAGTCAATGAACTCGCCGGTGAAATTGCCGCGAAACCAGTCGCATCACTGCGTTTAACCAAGCGCTTGATGAAGCTAGCACAACGCACAGAATTACCTGACTTTCTTGATATTTGTGCGGTATTTCAGGGTATGTGTCACAACAACCCTGAACACTTAAGTGCGGTAAATACTATGATAGAAAAACTGGCAAAATAAAACACTGGGTCGCTAGCGTTAATGATGATATTAATCCTAGCGACGGTTAATGTTGCGACTGCGCTGTAGTGGTAATTTTTAACTTAATACTTTGCTTAATTGTTGAATAAAGTCGTCGATATCATGCTTATCAATATCTAAGTGCGTCACCAGACGCATCGGGTTGTCCGCACTGAGTAAGATACCCTTATCTTTAAGCTGGGCCACTAAGCGTTCAATATCAACATCATCAGCAAATGTTGCAAAGACCATATTGGTCTCAACATGGTTAAGATTGACCGAGATAGCTGTAAACTGATTTAAAGCCTTCGCTAAATACTTTGCATTATCATGGTCTTGTTGTAATTTTTCGGGATTTTGTTGCAGGGCTATCTTTGCCGCCGCGGCAATAATACCGGCTTGGCGCATACCGCCACCAACGACTTTGCGCCAACGCTTGGCGGTTTTTATCAAGGCTTCTGAGCCTAGTAATAATGAGCCTATTGGTGCGCCAAGGCCTTTTGATAAACAAATCGACATCGAGTCAACATGTTGGCATATCTCGCCAATATCCACATTTAATGCCGTTGCTGCATTGTAAACGCGCGCGCCATCTAAATGTAATTGCAGCTGATGTTTACGCGTAAACTCACGCGCTTGTGCCATATAAGCTAACGGCAAGACTTTACCGTTAATGGTATTTTCGATGCTGAGTAATGTCGTACGGGCAAAGTGCGAGTCGTCGGGCTTTATCGCCGCCGCGAGTTTTTTAAAGCATAAACTACCATCTTTTTCATTCTCAATCGGCTGTGGTTGAATGGAGCCTAAAATAGCGGCGCCACCACCTTCGAACATATAGTTATGAGCTTGCTGGCCACAAAGGTATTCATCGCCGCGCTGACAATGTGCCATCAACGCTAATAAATTTGCTTGTGTCCCTGAGCTACAAAACATCGCACTGGCAAAACCGTGGCGTTTAGCCGCCCATGCTTCAAGTTCATTGACGGTTGGATCGTCACCATAGACGTCGTCGCCTACTTCAGCGTTTGCCATCGCAGTACGCATTATTTTACTGGGCTTTGTTACGGTATCAGAGCGAAAATCTATCATGGTGTACCTTCATTTTTGGCGAGCGGTTAATAGCATGAAAAAAGGCATCTAAAACGATGCCTTATATATATGCCTGAAAATAGCTAACGGAACTATTTTTAAATACTATTCAGCGATATCGGCATTGTGATAAATATTTTGTACATCATCACAGTCTTCTAACATATTAATGAATTTTTCAAAGTTAGCGAGATCATCTTCGCCAGAAATTTCGGTATAGGTTTGTGGCACCCAAGTAATTTCTTCTACTTCCAACTCATACTCTGGCATGTTGTTAGCAAACTCTGTTTTAATTTTGAAGTATTCAGTATGCGGTGCGTAAACCGTGATAATGCCATCTTCAAGTTCAACGTCAGTGACATCAATATCTGCCATCATCAGAGTTTCTAAAACACTTTCATCATCGTCGCCTTTAAAGGCAAATACCGCTTGATGATCAAACATGTGTGAAACTGTGCCAGAAGAGCCAATTTTAGAGTTGGTTTTGGTAAAGCACTGACGAACATCTTTTATGGTGCGATTACCGTTATCGGTTAAGCAATCAATAATGACCATACAGTTGCCAGGGCCAAAGCCTTCGTAACGTGACTCGACATAATCTTCGCCACCGGTACCTTTAGCTTTTTCTATTGCTTTTTCAATAACATGTGTTGGAACTTGATCTTTTTTCGCTTTTTCAATGGTACGACGTAAAGAAAGGTTACTGTCGGGGTCTACACCACCATTTTTCGCTAATACGTAAATCTCTTTACCGTACTTTGAATACACTTTAGTTTTTTGGCCCGCTGTTTTGGCCATAGATAACTTGCGGTTTTGGTATGCTCTGCCCATCTGAATACGTCTCGTTGCTGATGATTAAAATTCCTATGGGCTAGATTCTAACGGGTAGCGCCGGCTATTTCTAGTGTTGAGCTCACTTGAGCTTTCAAATTTTAACAAAGCATGTAAAGATTTGCACTATTCGAAGTTACGCTTTTGTTATCGTGCTTTATTAACGTTGCTTGTAGGAGTACTAAGTTGAAGGTAATTTTTGTTGCTGATATTTTTGGCGTTACCGTCGAGTTTGAGCAGCTATGTCAACAGATCACTTTAGAGCTTGAGCAAAACTTAGCTCTAGAACAAAGAGCGGTTGTTGAATTCCAGATGATTGGCCCTTATCAAAAACAGCCCAAGTCATTCGCCTGTGAACATGATGCTTATCAGTATTTTAGCAAAAATGTAGGTTTAGCTAGTTACGTTGAAAAGCTGGCCCAGCAAGTCTCAGCAATATCAGATTGTAAACTGTTGGTGGGATTTAGCGTTGGCGGCAGTGCTGTTTGGCAGCTGTGCGCAGAAAATACCTTTGAGCAAAACCTCGCTGCTATTTGTTTTTATAGTAGCCAGATTCGACATATGACAGCCTTAACACCGAGCATACCAACTAGGCTAATTTTACCCGCGATGGAAGCACACTATCCCGTGGCTGAACTAGCTGCCGAGTTAGCAATAAAGTCAAACGTTACCATTGAAACAAGTGAATTTTTTCATGGTTTTATGAATAAATTGTCGGCGAACTTTGACAGTAATGCTTGCCAATACTATATAAAAAGACTGACTGATTTAATGTTACAGCAATATTAAATCAGGAGTGACTGAGAAAAATTCAACTCAGTTGAAAGCAATTCATGCCTTTGGCTGCATTTTTATATCTGAAAGTGTATATTATATAAATTATTGGCACTAACAAAAGTACGAATCCATGAAAATTAACATATTACTCCCTTTAGCGTTACTTACATTGCTGGGCATAACGGCTTGCGAGCAAGTTGAAGATAAAACCACTGAACAGCAAGTACAGCGTGTAGAGGTAAATCTAGCAAACCTGCATCGAGATATTAAGGCGCTCGCCTCTGATGAGTTTGCTGGTCGCGGCCCGTTGACGGTAGGAGAAGAGTTGACCATTGCTTACTTAGCAAAGCAATATCAGGCCATAGGGCTGAAGCCGGGCAATAAAGACAGTTTTTACCAAGGGGTGCCTATGGCCAAAGTGACTCCTGATCAAAATATGCAGTTAGAGATAGGTGAGCATACATTTAATGCCGGTCGAGACTTTACCGCACGCACGCAACAAGTTGGCGGCACGGTGACCTTAGCCGATTCCGAATTAGTCTTTGTCGGTTATGGTATTAATGCCCCAGAATATCAATGGAATGACTACGCTGATGTTGATGTTAAGGGGAAAAGTGTTGTGGTATTAGTCAACGATCCCGGCTTTGCCACACAAAATGATGCGCTATTTACCGGTAATGCCATGACTTATTACGGCCGTTGGACCTATAAGTATGAAGAGGCGGCCCGACAAGGCGCGAAAGCGGTATTTATTATTCATCAAACCGCACCGGCTGCTTATCCGTGGAGTGTGGTTGAAAGCTCTAATACCGGTAGCAAGTATACTTTAGTGGATAATGAAAATAATAGCAGTAAATTACCGATCATGGGCTGGATCCAACATGATGTGGCAAACACTATATTTACTAGCGCGGGTTTATCACTCGAAGAAATGCAAGCTTATGCGCTCAGTGACGACTTTAAAGCGGTGGATTTACAGCAAAGCGCTAATTTAACTTTAAACAGTGGCATTGAAAATGCCGAGTCAAATAACGTGGTTGCAATGATCAAAGGCGAAAGTCGTGCTGACGAATATATTGTTATTAGCGCCCATTGGGATCATTTTGGCACCAAGCAAACCGCCAATGGCCCGAAAATCTATAATGGCGCCATTGATAATGCTACCGGCAGTGCCGCAACAGTAGAAATAGCGCGTATTCTTATGCAGCAACATAAAGTTAAGCCGTTTCAGCGTTCGATTTTATTTGTTAATTTCACTGCCGAAGAAACCGGTATGATCGGCTCTGAGTTATTTGCTTTAGGCGCAGTTGTGCCAACAAAAAATATGGTGGCGATGTTAAATATTGACGGTATGAACGCGTTAGATGCAGTCGATTATATCCTCCAATACGGCAAAGGTATGTCAGAAATGGAAAGTTATTTAGCGGAGGCGGCAACGAAACAACAGCGTAAAGTTAAAATGGATCCTCGCCCGCAAAATGGCTTATTTTTTCGCTCAGATCATTTCTCACTAGCAAAACAGGGCGTACCAAGCTTATTATTTATGAGCTTAGGTGATACCGACCCTGAGTACATTGCACATCGTTATCATAAAGAAGCAGACGATTACTCGCCGTTATGGTCATTAGGCGGTATGGAGCAAGACATTAAGTTGATTGCTGATATTGCCAGTAAGCTCGCTAATAATAATGACTGGCCTAAATGGCTTGCGGACTCTGACTTTAAAAATCGTCGGATGCAAGAGTAACAATAGCTTTGCTTTAGCCGCTATTTATTCAGTCTTGCCGTGATAGATATTACAAAAGCATAGTTGTTATCAGCTATGCTTTTCTTTTTAATAAAGACTAGGGTATCCGACGTTAATGATAAATTGACAGGCCGAGCTCTTCGGCTAAATTAGCCAGTAAATTTGTACCAATAACCGAGTTACCAAAGCTATTTAACGGTGGGCTCCAAGTGCAAATTACGCCATAATTCGGCACTATCGCAACAACGCCGCCGCCGACACCGCTTTTAGCCGGTAAACCAATCGAGAAAGCAAATTCACCTGATTGATCATACATACCACTGGTGGATAATATCGCGTTCACTCTATGGGCATCTCTGGGTGTACAGATAACCTCTTTAGTAACAGGGTCAACCCCTTTGTTGGCGAGAAAAAGTAGGCTGGAGGCTAATTGCTCGCAGCTCATGGCTATTGCGCACTGAGTGAAATAATGACTCAAGACATCTGGGATTTCTGACTCTATATTACCAAAGCTTTTCATTAAGTAGGCTAATGCCGCGTTTCTGTTACCATGGGCGAGCTCTGACTGATAAACATGGTTATCGATATATACCGAATCGTCATGGGCTAAGGAGCGCATAAAGCATAAAAACGCTAGTTTACTCGAGGAAAAGTGACTGGCGAGTACATCAGCAACTAATAAGGCACCGGCATTTATCACCGGATTACGCGGAATGCCTTTTTCCCACTCGAGCTGAATAATAGAGTTAAAGGGCTGCCCAGAAGGCTCCATATTAACCCGTTGCCATAAATCATCACCAATGCGGTTCATCGCCATGACCAGACCAAACACCTTTGAAATGCTTTGAATCGAAAAAGGCTCTTGATAGTCGCCGGCGCCAATCGTTTTACCGTTAATGGTGGCAACACAAGCGGCCATTTTTTTCGGACAAACTTCGGCTAAAGCAGGAATGTAATCGGCGACTTTACCTTGGCCGTAAAAACTTTGTTGTTCAGCGAGTAAGGTTTTTAATTTTGCCTGCAAGTTGGCGATGTTTTTTAGCATATAGAGGAGGTACTTATCTTTTGAGTGACTGGTAATAAAGCCTGAAGTGGCGGTCATTATGCACGAATAGTCAGGATTTCCTAGCGCTTTATTTGTCTTGACTGTTTACGTAACCACAGAAGTGACAAACGAAGCAATTATAGGGTTTAATAGCTTAAACTCAATACGCCTTAACATTGCTGTTAAGGCTTGTTGCTACTGTCTTGCTTCTTTGTGAAATGAGAAGAGCCTATTTATTCAAATATTTCACAAGCCAGTGCATACTTTTACAACCAGCTTATGGTTTAGCAAATACTTGCTTAAGTAGCTCAGTGGTTCTTTTTGCCGGATTCTCACGTATGGCGGCTTCTTCTATTGCTAGGTAATCAAATACGCCTGACAAGGTCTCTGCTTTAACAAGTTCGACTAAATCACTACTGACATCGGGCATAAAGGGCAATGATTGGTATTTTGACATGATATTATCGTATAGCTTTAATGCGCCGACACTCTCTAGATTTTGCTTTATGATGGGCTCCATTGCTTGTGCTATTGGCTCAGACATTTGGGCTTTAAAATATTGCGTAGCAGCATCATTTTCACCTTGATAAATAGCCTGAATATCTTCGAGGGTTAAATTATTTATTGCCGTTAATAAAATAGGGCCAGCAGCGGGGATGGCTTGCTCTGCGGCCTCATTTAACTTGTCTTCAAGTTCATTTGTCCATTGCCCCATGCCTATTTTGTCTAAAGTTTTGCCAACACTGGCTAAGGTAGATGGCAATTTAATACGTAAATTGGGGTTATCGGCAAATGCGCCACTTTGTTGCAAGGTATTAATCACCGACTCAGAGCCGACCGACAAGGCTTGTTTAAGTCCCTTGGCAATTTGCTCATCATCTAAGGCTAATTGCGTAACTTTATTCTCGCTGTTGAAGATTTCTTTTGCTTTTTCCCACCAATTTTCTTGTGCATTTGCCGATGAAACCATCAAGGTTGAGCACAAGGCGATGACAGCAAGTTTAACTGAGATTTTCGCGTCAAACATAGCTAAAATTCCTTTAAAGTAATGTGAATGTAAACTGATGGCAACAGAGCAATTTCGTCACTTAGCCAAATAGTCCTTTTAATTTGTCTTTAAGCTTATCTTTTACTTTGTCTTTTACCTTATCCTTAGCGCCTGAACTGACATCGGGGCGAATTTTAATATCATGAAACGGTCCTGTTATTTTGATTGGGATCTCAACACCTGAGCTATCGCTATCTGCGGCTTGTCCCTGAGCTGACGCCACCATTTTTGATTTTATCTGCAGGTTAACTGCCGTTTTAGGTAGGTCTATATCGCCGGCGCCAGATATTCTGATAAAAGGGTTATGTAAGGATAAGTTTTTGGTATTAGCGACACCCTTACTGACAATAAACTCTGCTTTTAATGAGGCAAAATCGGTTTGTTCGGCATTGCTAAAATCACTGTCTAAACTTACTGACGTTAAGTTGCCTTGCATAATATTACTGGCGCTCTTGGCTATGGCAGCTAAGTTAAGCCCTTTGACCGCACCATCTATAAAGCTAAAGCTAACATCTCCATTAAGGTGATTAATAAAGTCACGTTGACTACTGCCTTGGGTGGCTAGCTGCCAGGCTAGTTGACCTTTACCCATTAATTTATCAAAGCCAATAGCATCGTTAAGTAAAGGTGCGGCGTTAATATCGGCTAAGTCAAATTTACTGCTGATCTGATAAGGTTTTTTAGCTGCATTGACTTTAACTACACCACTGCCTTTTCCTTGATAACCTTGGAAGCTTTTCAGTTGCACAGTGGCAATACCTTTGTCTAAGGTCAGCGCGATCTCATTCTTGCCAAGCTTAATTTCTCGGGCAAATAGCTGACTTGATTGGATAACTATCTCGGCATTTAATGCTTTCAAAGCTGATAAATCTAACGCAGTATCATCCCAAACTATCGGTTGACCGCTAGTTTCCTTCTGCGCTGGCTCCGCTGAGCTTGCTGCAGGTAAATAAGGATTAAGGTCTAATACCCCTAAGTCGATATTACTAACAACTTTGAGTGGCGTAGATAAGGTGATAGCAGTTGAGCCTTTGAACGCTAAGGCGTCGAGCTTAACAATTAACTCATTCAGCGTTAGGGTATTACTGGCAAAGTGCATATTGGTGCTTAATGAGAATTGGTTAAAGGCCTGGTCTTTAGCATCCAAAGCAATGCTTTGCCAGTTTAGTAGCTGCTTAGCTGAATCACCAGATAGCGACAACTTGCCTTTTATTTCTTGTCCTTGTTGTAATACTTCACCTGAATAATTTAATTTAGCCAGTGCTGAGGTTAAAGCTAAATTAACTGAAAATGCTTGGTTATTAATTACCTTGGCCGGAGTAGTTATACTTGATTCCAGATCAAATACTTGTGCCATATATCGAACACTGCCTGAAACATTCAGTGTTTTTTGTAAAGAGGGCAGTGCTATCGCCAAGCTTAGTTGATCAATGATTTTGCTTTCATTACTTTGATGATCGATAAAAGTGAGTTTGCCACCATTTATTTCGACTTGACCTAGGCTAACATCAAAGGATTCAGGCAAAGTCACTTTTTCATCATTGCTAGTAGACGCTTCAGGTAAGTTTTCAGTGTTACTATCGACGTTATTCACTGTGCTTGTTAACGATGAAAACTGCCAGTTAACTTTACCTTCAGCAGTCTTTTCCAATAAAATATCTGGGTTGTTTATCACAAACTTTTCAATATTTAGCTGGCCAGAGAATACTGCAAGCCAAGGAATATGGATCAGTAACTCATCAACAGTCGCCATATCTTGCTTTGAACCGCCTTTTGCATTGGAGAAATGCACGTCATTTAATTCTAGTCTCAGTGATGGAAACACCCGTAAATTCAGTTCTCCGTTAACGGTTAATGTCCGTCCTGTTGTTTGTTCGACTTTTGTGCTGACCTGCTTAAATATATCCTGTGTCGATATAAATTGCGTCGCGGCGATAATTAATAAGGCAATAATAACCGTGATTATTGCTATGGCTTTTAAAAATATTCGCATAGTGGTACTTAATTAACAGAAGATAACCGTAACTATAGTAAAAAAGTAAATTAAATTCATCGAATTAAAAATTTGATTAGCTATTGGCTATTGGCATAAATTCAGGTGTTTAAGTTCGCTGTACAAATTTTGTCACCAAAACGCGATTTTTAGCAGTAATATTCCGCTGTTATTTAATAAATACTTTAGTGAATATATAAAACGACTTACATAGCATTATCAAAAACTAATTCAATATAGCCTACTTCGCTAAATAAAGTTAAAAACAGTGGCAGCTAAAAGGGCGGTTAAATATGCAATAATTATCGCTACCCAAACCATTAGTCATTAATTTTAATGGTATTAAACGATGGGTTGTAATGACTAACCTTAAGAACATTCTATTAAAAATCTGTCTGTGTCACCTACTGCTAGTCTTTTACAATCAACTCGGGCATGCCTATGGCATTGTATGTCATAGGTTTATCAATTTTCTGTGCTATTAAGTTTTGTGGAATATGCGGTTGTAGTAGCGGACTGAACTGCTGAATCGTGGTTAATTCACTATCAAGCCAATTATCAATAACATTTTCATCTTGTGGCAGTATCAGCGGCATGGCTTTACTGTGAATATGTGTTAGCTTTTCATGCGGTGGTAAGGTGATCACCGAGCATGATGTTTTTACTTCACCTGTTTGGTTATTAACCCAATCTCTGCATAAGCCACCGAGTAATAAACCACCGTTTTGAGCTTGTATATCGAAGTAATGTATTGGCTTTTTATTTTTAAACTCAGTTTCACCGAAACCTTTCACCGCAATAATGCAGCGAGAATGTCGGTATGCTTGATAACCAGCGCTGCTAGGCGTATTTAATTTATCGTATCGGGTATTAAATGATGTGTATTTTGATGGTTTAAAATCGGTATCAATTTGTTCGAGCAATAACCACCACAGAGCATTTTCAACCACACGGGTGTTATCTTTTTCTCTAATAATAGTAACAGTATCAGCGGCTTTAACAAAACGCTTATCAATGGGATGAGCAATTACTTTATTAATTTTTAAGCTGGTATAAAGCTTTTTTACACCGCTATCAAATGTAGCGTTGAATCTACCGCACATAAGAAACCTTTTTAGTGATATTTACTGATTTTAGCAGCTGATTTTAGGAATATCGTACCAATTCGTTGTATATTGCGGGCTAAGAAAATTTCGTTTCATATTCCACTTCTCTGTTTGTCCTGCACTGGCAACACTAATACTACCCGGACCATAACGTTTATTAATATTATCAAAACATTGCATTAGTGTGGGGTTGCTATTATCAATATTGAACAAGTCACCTTGTTGAAATTTATTACTTGCTAACTCGATAGCCCCGACACCACAGCGATAAAAATTAATACCGGGCTGATATATTTTCGGTAAAACCAGTGAAACCGCTTGTGCTAGTTGACTGGTATTATCGGTGGGTATTGCAAACGGATAAACCATAGCTTGCTTATAATAATAGTCATCATGTGGTGAATTTGATGCAAACACCATCAGCTTTTTAACTTGTGATGATTGCTGACGGAGTTTTTTAGCAACGATACTGGCATGGCTAGATAAAGCGGCATGAAGTAGATGGTAATTGCTAATACGTTGTCCAAAACTACGGGTTGAAAATATTTCTTGTTTAGGCTCTTTAACGTCATGCCATGATAAGCAGCTGATGCCATTTAATTCATTTACGGTCCGTTCAGTCACCACACTAAATTGTGTTCGTATACCTTTAGGGTTTTGTTTCGCTAAATCTAATGCGCTATGAATATTTTGTCTTGCTAGCTTTTTGCTTATTCGGCTACCTACTCCCCATACGTCAGCGGTATTCATGCGTTGTAAAATAGGCGCAGCACTTTCAAGAGAGTCAATAACAGCAACACCATCAAACCCTTCTAGTTTTTTAGAGGCATGATTTGCTGCTTTTGCTAAGGTCGCAGTGATAGCAAAACCGACACCCACAGGTAAGCGAGTTTCTTGCCATATCGCTTTTCGTATTTGCTGGCCATAGTCATACCAATTGTTAATCGCTTTGTGAAAGTTATCAAAATATAAGAAGGATTCATCAATAGAATAAATGTGTTGGTTATCACAAAATCGGCTGATCACCGTCATCATACGCTCTGATAAATCAGCATATAGCTCGTAATTTGATGAACGAATGACAACGCCATGCTTATGTAGTAAATCTTTAATTTGAAAGTAAGGGGTAAATTTAGGAATGCCAAGACGTTTGGCAAGAGGGCAAACAGCACAAATACAGCCATCGTTATTGGTTAAAACAACCACAGGTTTATTACGAATACTAGGATCGTATACTTTTTCAGCCGAGGCATAAAACGACGTGGCATCAACTAAGCCATACATGCTTTTAATTCTGGTGCTTGGTGATGTAGTCGAATTGAGCGCGTAACAACGCCTTCTAACTGAAAATCATCCTCAGGTGAAATTGTCACTGGTTGATGATGTTTAGAAGCTGAGAGTAATCGTGCCTGTTGCTTATCAATGATTTTGCAAACGAAGCAACCGTTATAATTTGCGACAATAACATCTCCATTTCGGGCGGTGAGGGCTCTATCAACAATTAGCAAATCACCGTCAAATATACCAACACCTTGCATAGAAAAACCTGAAGCCTGACCAATAAAAGTCGCGTTCGGGTGCCGGATCAATAAATGATCGAGTGATAATCTTAGTTCTTTGTATTCTGCTGCTGGCGATTCAAAACCTGAAATACCTGCTTCTATATATATTGGAATAATTTTCATAACGCTCAAATTTATACTGTTTATTTGTACAGTATAAATTAAATATAAAAATAAGAAAGTAGATGTCAGTGTTTTATTCAAGTTGTGAAAAAGTAGAACGTCATTAGCAGATACTGAGCTCATATAAAATTTTTGACTGTATTGTATTGAATTGATATGAGTTACTGATTCAATCAGTGCCAATGTTATATCATCGAATTTTTATATAGTTATATTTAAGTGAAAAACTTTATAGTGTAGTTAAATTTTGTTTCTTCCTTAGGGAATGAAGGAGGGGAGGTCGAGAGTTGTTGAAACTTATATCAGTGACAAATTTAAGCCGTGATAGCTTTATTTAGATAAATAAAAAAGCCTCAACATAAATGTTGAGGCTTCGTTATGAATGGTGCCGACTGCCGGAGTCGAACTGGCGACCTACTGATTACAAGGTATCGGCTTTGTGTATGTAATCCCGCTAACTGTGCGGCTTAGCTATATGAATAATATCTTAAAATAGAATAATAGCCCTATCTGTTTTAAACTCGATTATTTGCACTAATCGTGTGTTTTTTGTGGTTGTTATCAAGTTTAAATGTTTCACAAAACGAATTTATAAAAATTAAAGTGTGAACTATAAAAATCCTAGCACATTAAATGTGGTTCAAAATAATTATTAGGTAGAGCGGGAACCAGCTGATTATTCAAAATTTACCCTAGGGATTACTCTTTACTATATTGGAAGTTTCTTAAAAGGGTTTTCGCATAACCTGCACCAGTGTTGGATAATCTATACTTTCTAACAGGTCTAGCTTCATCAAATAGTTCAACTTCAAATATGGCTCCAACTTTTTTACTAAAGAAACGGCCAATATTATTTACGAATTTAGGCTTTGTTAACCCAAGAGCGTTTACCATATCGCGAATTTCGGTGGTTGAATAAAAGTTACCTTTTTCTTCATTATGCCGCATTCCATATAAAGCTATTATTATTAAATCTTTTAACTTGAATTGATTTGGGTCTGTACTTTTTACAGCATGCCTTTTTATTAGTGGCGTAATATTAAGTTTGTTGGTGTATGCAGAAAATAGCTGTTCAAATGTACCTTGATTTTGTATTTCAATATTATCGCTGTGATTTATAAGAACTTCCATGCCCATTTTCATCTCACGTTGATCTCGATTTACAAGACACTCGGTTGACTTTATATCTCCTACTCTACTCCTTTCTGCTTTTCTGTCTTCTCTTATATGCCTACTTGCTGAAATAACAACTCTCTTAATTTTGTAAGTATTAGATAAGATATTTTCAATATATGCAGATTCTTCTTCAAGTCTAAAACCTGTAATAACGGTATTTTGAATTTGAAAGTCCTTTAAATATTTAGCAACTCTCTCTGATACCATGGTTGGTTGGCGTTTTAGTAGTTCTTTGGCAAATTTTCCAATATCTATATCACTGTCTATGCCATGGTGTTCCCTGTATATTTCATGCATAAAATCAGATGCTTCAATATGCAGGAAATCACATTCATTTATTAGATAGTTTGCTGTGGTAGTCTTGCCTGCACAAGTGAGACCTACAACTAAATGACACTCTATTTTGTTTTCAAAAAGTTCAGGAGTTGAAGGGAGCTGCTCTACAGTTTTCAGTTTTATAATATGGTTTCTTTCTAATATTTCTAGCATTTGAGCAAAGGCTTTTTCTCTAAAATCATAAAGATCTGCTTTTTCTATAGGTAGTTTGCTTATTACAACTGTTTCGCCTTTAGGCTGAAACCACTTGTTGAAAGTTTTATTATCCAACCATGGATAAACTACGTTGGTATCAAAATCATCATCTTCACATACAACAGTGCCTTCAGATCTTCCTATAAAGTGAAATTTAAATGGCTTTAATGATGGCAAGTAAAGTAATAGATCCGATCGAACCGTTACGCTTCTATTATTACCAAGCATATGAAGTTGATAATCCATATCAACAAAACTTGTATCTTTCATCCAGTATTTTATATCGACACCCGGAAACTCTTTATTGTAGTGTCGGCTTAATGCATATATATCTACAGAAGTGTCTTCGATGATAAAAGCTCTGTTTTTTCCATAGCTTGAAATTTCAATCTGCTTTTTAGCACTTTCAAAGCTGGCGCTTAATAGCTCGTTTCTATCATCTATTCTAGGCTCTTCATAATTAGCTAACTTTGTTACTTCACTGAAATTTATTATATCAATGTCGAATTCCCTGCAAAGGTGTTTAGCATGCTGGGTTTTAACTCGATTAGATGTAAAAAATATTAGCTCAAACAATTTCGATTACTCTTCCGTTATTTGAAGGGTTTAAACTCAACAACTTACAATTTTTTTGAATTGCAAGGTTACTAACCTTTTCGAAGTCGCTGCTAGTATTTAATATAAAGTATATTCCATTACCTAAACTACTCATCCCAATAGACTTACATTGTAGAGCTTTTAAGCTAGACATAAGGCTTTTGACCGTATCTCCAGCTCTTTCAATTTCTAGATGTTTCCAATTTGTTTTTTGAATACTAGTAATAGATTTATCAAACTGATGCAAATTTTGCTCAACTACACTTGCTAACACACCGAAAATAGATAAATAACAAGTTTCATATGCTTTTGTTGCATCAATAGGGGTATTTTCTTGAAAGAACTTTTGCTCAGTTTTACCACAAATCAAAGGGGTATCTGTAGGTAAGATGAAATATAAATTCTCAAAAAAGAATGGCACTGTTTTCAAGCTAATCGGTAAGGAATGGTTATTAGTATATCGGGATGGATTGTGCGGAGAGTGATCTGAAGCATGACCTAAATCAAGAAGAAAACCTCCTGTAAAGTATGAATTAACACCAATACCTGAAGTACCACCTCTACGAGAATGTGACTTTATATCTTCAATGTTGTAGATGGTATCGTTTATTAAAAAGGCTGCTTCAATGCAAGCTAATGTTATTGCTGTGCCAACACCAAGTCCAGAATGAAAATATAGGTCGCCGTCGATGTTTATGTTTGGCTTTTTAGTAAAGTGTTTTAGCGTAACAATAGATTCAAGTAAGGTTTTGATGTTAGATATTTTTTCAAAATCATTGCAATAACCCTTTATATTGATCGATGTTGTTGTATCAGGGATTGCTGTAAGCAAACACCCTGTATTTACACTCAGGCCAATACCACCGTTTTTTCTATAAGAACATTGGTGCATAGCAATCAAAGTTATATGCAGCCTGAATGGTATATTAATCCGTACCATTTGCGAGATCCCACTCTTTGTCAAAATATTCTTTATATTCGGTAACAAAGTTTGCGTTTGATTTAAAATGGATGGAGTGTGAATATTTACTTTTTGCATGCGCAAAATATGGGCCGATAACCGCATCGTTATCAGATAAAAATATGTTATGTGAGGGAGCATGATCGTAGTATTTTACTTGAATACGATCACCAAATTGAACTTGCATTTGTTTTAGTATTTTTTGAGCTATTTCATAACCTGCATATTCATCTTCAGGAAGTAATTGCTTTGATAAAATTAGTAACTTTACCTTGAGGTTTGGCTTAGTGTTTAAGGCTTCAATCAGTAAATCATCACCTGTACCATTTGAGCAAAAATCTTCACAAAATCTTTTAGATGTGTGAAATAGGAGTTTTAATTCTGACGTTGAGTTCTTTATTAAGTTTTGATAATAATTCTTATCACCTCTACTTGATAAGAATTTTATTACACCACTATCCTTTAGTTTTTCATTATTTCTATAGTCAATAAATGAAACTAGATATTGAAATAAAGCTGCAATCGAAGATATTGCTGCACCACCTATAAAAGGGGCCCATTTAGTATCTACTTCGGATTCAGAATACAAGTAAACCAAATAAATAGAAATTAATACTAAAATGGAAAGAAGTATTATTGAAAGTGGAATTTTTAGTTTGGTTTTAAAAGTTTGCATGACATCCTAATCGTTAATAAAATCCTTGTCTTTTTATAATATAAATTACTTAAAAAAGATATACATATTACGTTTTAGGAGTAGTAGTTACGTTAATATGATCAATAATAGGGTTATCGATCTCAACTGAAGATGAATAAGGTGAATTTATACTAAGTTTAGCTATTTAGGTAACCCTATCGAAAAGAAATAATTTGGTTTTTACTTAAAGTTTACAACAACTCTTCTACCGTCTTTAGTCAGCTCAGCTAAACCTTCATCTCTAAAAATTGCAGATAAATGACTTGCATATCTTGGTGATAGTGAGCGATTAAACTCTAATTTTGAATATTCTCTAATATAATATCCAAGCCCATTAACAGGAGGTTCTGTCATACTGTAACCACCAATAACTGTTTTATTTTTAAAATTAGTTAATGTGGCTTGAATCAACTGATTTGGAATAGTTATTGTTGTTGATTTGAATAGTAATAGGATATCGCTAGAAGTATTACCTTCATACTTAAATGATGAGCGACCAGCCGCTGTTGTTGTTTCTTTCATATTCACCTCAAATAATAATCAGGTGAAATACTATCAAAATGTCATGAAAAACAGTAGCAAAGGATGCACGATCCGTTGGTTAATTGCATAAATACGGGGGATAGAAGCTAGGTAACACTAATTTTGGCACTAAGACCCTATTTCTTGCAGTAAAACATGGTGAATTGAAGTTAATATTTTTATGTTTGAAGTGATACCTAACATACTTGAGTATATTGAGATCTTAAAATATTACTGGTGATTAAACTACTGTCAGTGAATTAAAAAACAGTCGAGTGTGTTAGGTATGATTTTCATAAATACAGTTATCATTAACTACATAGCTAACCATTATGAAACTTATAGAAATTAAACCTAGAAAACCAACATCAGCTCGTAAAACACAAAAACCTAAAAAAACAATTAAACCAAAAGTAATAATTGATACTAAAACAGATAAAGCAGATAGTAATTAACACACTCTTTTTTTATAGAAAGATTATTAGATATTGATTAGTAAAAGTAGTTAAGAAAATATTCATCTGTTTTATCTGCTATTGCTAATTTTTAACAGCTCTATCAAAGCATTGATATCCAATCACCACATGATTTAATACTTCAATATCAAAGTGTTTAGCTGCTTGTTTGATAGTTTCAGTAAAATGAATATCACTGCTACTTGGTTTGGGATTTCCTGAAGGATGGTTATGGCAAAGTATTATCGCTGGCGAATTGATTAATATAGCTGAACGCAATACTTCCGCTGGTCTAAGTGATACAGCGTTTACCGTACCAATAGCAACAGTTTCATAGTTAATGATGGTGTGTTGGCTTGTTAAATTAACAACAATAAAGTGTTCTTTGGTTTCTTTAGATAAAAACTTAAACACCTGATATACCTTTTTAGGGCTATCAAGTGTTTGATTTAAAATATCGCTATCTATTTCCTTGAAGGTATAGCAAATACTTAATTCACGTAATATTGCCATAATTATATTTTTGGTTTTACTGGACCTGTAACTTTCTTTAACTCATCATCAAGAAAACCTTGTTTTGTAGCATCGATAATCGTATCAATCACGCTTAGTAATTCATTTTTACTACCAACATCAATGCTTGGCTTGCTCTTTTGCACTTCTAATGATTTAGTGCCATATTTTATTTCAAAATAATATTTGCCAGCTGACTGATAAAACCAAGGGCGAATACGTTTAGGGCGCTTAACTTTACGTTTTTCATTTGTTTCTTCATCAATAATATAAATATCTTTATAGGCGGTAAACTCGGTGTTTTCTAACAAACATTGCACCATCGCGTGTTGTTCGTTTAATCGAGTAATTAACTTATTACGCTTTAATTCGATAGGATTTTTAACTTTAACCTTTGGTTTAACAGTAAAGGTTAATGCTTGTAGTGGATTGGTTTTTGTCATGGTAACTCCTTAATTAGTTGTTAGGGTTACCATCAAAGCGATTAGGGCATTAGACAACGGTTATGATTAAATTTTTGATATAAAAAATGCCAGTGGTTAGCTGACATTTGGTTAAGTTAAATGAAGTAGGTTCTATTTAAAACTAACCACCACATAATGACCAGTTGATGCCATCTATACCGCATTCGTATTTTCTAGTGCCATCTTCAAGTTCTGTAGATTTACGCCAATTATTTTCATTGTCGGTTTCTATGACTACGTTTCCTTCTTCTTTTCTTTTGCGCCAGTAAGCAGTTTCTATTGTTACTTCAACATCCCATTGATAAGGCATCGTATTGAATATGTTAACCATTTCTTGTGGATCTAATTCAGTTTTATTTTTGACTGCAATCCATTCTGATAAATCACCAAATCTACTTTGTTCTTCTCTAAAATAAAATGTGGCGCTATATTCAGCATCATTTTCTGAATACCGTATGTGATAATTTCTTTCATAAGGATTTTCAAAATTATCATTTTTACACTCAGCCAATGACGGAAAGTTTACAGTAGGTACGATATTGCCAAGTTCATAATGAATATAATTTGTGTCAAAACTAACCCGTTCGATATTACCGCAACGATAAGTTATTAAGTCAACATTAATAGATACATCTTCTCTAATACTTAACCAGCCATTAAGTGATTGATCACCCCATGGTTGACCTAGTTCATGCAAAGTCATCAGTACAAGGTCTACATCGTTTAAGTTATCTTTAAGCTTGGTAAATTCAATAAAATCTTCTGCTCCTAAATAAATCAGCTCATCACGATACCATGCACGATCAAAACCAAATTCAAAATCTTTATCAGCATCTTGATAAACCATGACATTGATTTCAGCGTTAGGGTATTGCTCTTTCAGTGATAATCTATGCTTATAAGATGCTTTCAGTCCCTTTACAATTGATTGGGCTAAATCATATGCAGCACTATCATTATTAGCTATAAAGTCAGCATAAATTTGATCTGCTGAAATATTATAAAAACCAACAAGCCCTCTGATAACAACTTCGACTTCTGTTTTAATTTCATTGCGTAGTTCACTATCTGCTTTTAAATCCTCACAGCTAAGTTGGCCTTTGCCACTTTCTTTAAGTTGTTTTTTTAATAATCCCCATAGTTGAGTTGTTAAAGGGGAAATATTGCGAATATCATCATCGGATATAGGATCAATAGAAGGAGGAAATGACATTTGATAAGCTTCGGTTACTTCACCAGAGTCTTCATCAATAGCGCCTACTGGAACATCAACATAAGTTGTTGTGTAAGCTAAGCATTCTTGCTCTGATTCAGTTAATTCAAGTGCGTACTCACCAGCGTCAGTTGATACTGTTGATGGTTCATGTTGTTCGTTAAATTTACCATCACCGTTTAAATCAAGCCAAATAGTGGCACCTGATACATAACCATCAATCACTTTTCCTGAGAATATTTTTGTGGTTGGGGCGCTACTAATAGGAGGGACATTATCTGTGCTTTTAGAGTCACTTCCACCACCACATGCACTTAGTGTTAGGCCTGCGGTAAAGATTGCGGCAGATACTTTATAGTTTTTTCTCATATTTACTTCCATCTAAAGTTAAATTTCCTTGAAGCAATCCACTTAAATAGGTTGAAGGAAAACAGTAACTTAACTTTAGAGTAAATATTTTGTAATTGAATTCACATAACCGACTTTATAGGTAACGAAACCGACAAATTATGTTTAATGTTTATATTTTGACCAATCAGGTGCGTTTGATCATGAAGATAGAAGTTTAATTGTTAATTATGAAGAAGGTGAATAATTTGAAAAACTGTTTATAGAATTTCCCAACTGTGATTAACAAAGTTACGACAGCCTTTGCCTTTATCGGTCGAAATTAACTCTTTATCAGGCGAGTAAACTGAGTAGTTAAACGTACGACAGGTTTGATAAAGAACGCCTTGGGTTTGATCTTCTTTGAAATTTAAAGGGGTGACTTTAAAGCTATAGCAAGTATCAATATTTACCCAATAATACTCTTGTTGCTCAACACCTGAATGTAAAACTCGTTCTAGCTGAGAAAAATCCCAGCTAGAAAATGCTTCTATATGATCAACTTTACCATCACCGTTTTCATCGTAACCACTGTTAACTGGGCCACGGTTGGAACGTTTTAAGCTGGCTTCTGTGTTAGTGTTTATACCGTAGTTGTTACTAGTAATGGACGAGCAACCACTGAGAAGTATGATGGCTGCGATATATTAGAATATATGATTTTTACACTATATATTATCAATTCTCAACCGATAAAATGCCATACGTTTCATTTGTACTATTACTGTATACAATTTTATTATCTAATATATCTGTAATCGTAAGGTCAATCGATGCATGTCTTTTTTCACCGTTTTGAACTTTAAAGATAAAAGACTTGCTTAGTGGCACTTTGAACTCTGATTCACTGTAAAAGTCATTACGAGATAAAGATACAACAGTATTATGCGACTTATAGTTAATGCTACCTTGCCCACCTAAACAACCTATTATAGGTCCAAAGTTACACGTAATAGTTGCTAGGAATGGGTGAGTTATTGCTGTTTTCTTTGCTTCGACTAGTCGAACTTCTTCTTCTTTGATTTCTTGGGCTATTTTTATTTCTTTTTCTTCATCTTGTTTAGCTTTTACCTTTCTGGTTACGGTAAAGTTTTGTCCTACATCATAACCATAATTGATAAAAATAGGCTCTAAATTGAAACTGTAATAATTAGCAGCTATAGAAATTGCTGATTGCTTAACTTCCCATTTTTTAATTTTATGTAATTCATTGGCTTTAGCGCCAGCATCTAATAATGCTTTAGTTAAGTATTCATTACCATGCTTGGAAGCTAGCATTATTGGAGTCATTCCCTCCCCATTTTTTTCATTAATTATCGCGCCACTAAGTAAAACCTTCTCTGCAAGCTTATACAGACTACCAAGTTCATAAGTTGTGTAATTCTCTACGTTGCTCTTTGAATATTGGTTTATCAAATTAAGCAATATTGAAAATTGAGATTTTGTATAAGGGGAGTCTGTTGATGAACTTAATGAGGCATCAGCACCATTATCAATAAGGTAATTAGCTAGTTTAAAATGTCTGTATGTTATGGCTTCATTTAACATCGACCAATTCTTATTATTTAGTTTTTCATATTCAGAGATGTAATTAACTTCACCACCTAAGTTAATTAACCAGTCGGCAGTCTCTAATAAATGATTTTCAGGCATAGAACTATTAATGTTATTTGAACGAGATACAGTGCTTAACGCGTTATTTAGTGTCTTTTTCTTATAGTCATTACCAAAAATTTGAAGGTATTTCATCATAGCCAAAGTTAAGTAGTTATTACTTCGAGTTTTTTCTTGCAGACATTTGTTTGTTTCAAGGCTGTTGTTTACTTCGTTGTTCTGGCTATTTAGTTTAAATACATCACCGCAGTAAATATCATTCTCTAGGTTATTTATTACTAGTTTTGCAGCTGTGATAATTCCATTTTCTTCTTTTATACTTTCGGGGTTATCCATAAATAAATATGCTGCAACCGAATATGAGTGCATATTATCTAACTCATATCGAATAACAGCTTTAAAAGCCTCATCTAATGTTTCGTTATTATTTTTTACCTTTAACTTAACTCTCTGTTCTATTAAAAGGTAGTCTGTTGTTAAACCTTCCTTAATAAAATCGATAGCTTTGCTTATTGATGGTTTAATTTCATACTCCTGACTCCCTTTGATGTAAAGAAAAGCCAATTCAGCTAGGAACTTTGACTTAGATTTTAGATCGACAGAGAAGTATTTATCTGGTTCCATGCCTCGTTCTATTATCATTTTTTTTATAGGAAATCGTTCGGAGGAGTATCTAGATTGTTCTTTGTTTTGTTTATTTATAAGGCTCTTTACGTATGCTGGTTGTTCTGTTTTTAACTCAATCGATGGTTTGTTAGCAGTAGAGTTTTTAGTTTTATCACCACAACCGGAAATAAATAAAATGGTAATACTTATGATCATGCTATAAATTTTTGTTTTTGGGTTCTTTTTGTTCTTATGTGGGTAAGTGGTTAGGCTTTTCATTATTTATCCTATTAAAAAATTATCCATAGAGTTTCTATGTAATAAAATATAACGACAAGAAATAACAGAGTACTAAAATTAAACTAAAACTCGTTTCACATAACCGACTTTATGATGAACACAACCGACAAAAACACATTTAATGTTTAAAATTCAGCTGATTATCGATTTTAAAACCCTTGATTAGTAACTTTTCCTTGAATGAACTCGGAAGGGGATTGCTCAAACGTAGCTTTAAAACTGCGACTAAAATAGCTTGATGAATTAAAACCCGCCAAGTCAGCAACGTTAGAAATTGATTTGCCAGCGAGTAATAATTCTTTTGATTTTTGTAAACGATAATAACGAATGAATTCGGCTGGTGTTTGGTTAAATACCGCTTTAAGCTTTCGCTGTAATTGGCGCTCACTCATGGCAATTTTATCCACTAGTTGTTCAACTGAAAAATTACTATCAATATAGTTTTGTTCAACAATTAGGTTTAGTTTTTCAATGAAATTTTTATCACGCTCAGTCGTATATTGAACATTATGCTTTTCAGTGGTTTTAGTCGTATTCCTAAATTCGGATAATAGCGCTAGTTTTCTAGTTAATGTGTTTTTAACTTTAAGTTGCAACTCTTTGGCATCAAATGGCTTGGTGATGTAATCAATAGAGCCAAGCTCTAATCCTTTTAATTCGCTTTCTTTATCTGCTTTTGCCGTTAATAAAATAATAGGGATATGACAGGTATTATCGTGTTGAGTTAATTGTTCAACCAATTGATAGCCATCAAGTTCAGGCATCATTACATCAGAAATTATAATATCAGGTATTTCTTCTATTGCTAGGTTAATGCCAAGCAAGCCATTTTTAACTGTAGTTACCGAATAATCACCCGAAAATATATCAGCTAAAAACTCCCGTAGTTCGGTGTTGTCTTCAACGATCAATATTGATTGTTTATTATTGCCAGTAGCTTTTCTTTTTTTGCTAACTCCTGATTGATTGAGTTGTTGTAGTGCAGGTGTAACAGTTTCTTCTTTAAGTATTGAATAATCAGCGATTGTCAGGATAAAGGATACCGAATTATTCTTAATACTCTTGCAATCAATTTTCCAGTTGTTTTGCAGGCATAATTCTTTAACAAATGCTAAGCCCAGGCCAAAACCTTGTTCACTGTCTGATTGCCCTAAACGCTCAAATCGTTCAAATACTTTTATAGACTCTAATTCTGATAATCCTTGGTGTGAGTTTTCAATAGTAAGTTGATAGTTATCGTTATAGATACATGACGTTAACTGAACCCAACCATTATCAAGTGTATATTTGAGTGCATTAGTCAGTAAGTTTTCAATAATTGAAGCTAAGTCATCTTTATCAGCGTTGAGTACAGCATTACTGGTTAATTTTTTTGATAAATTTATGTTTTTTGCTTCTAATAACGGCTCAAAAGCAATGATGTATTTTATTAACTGATCATCAATGACAACGTTTTCTCTGTTTTTATTTTTTTGCTCTATAGATGTTAAGTTGAGAATTTTTTCAACTAAATGAAAAAGGCGTTTACTATTGTTGTTTGCCAATTTAAGTAACTTATTTTGTTTATTAGTTACGTCTTTATCATCAATTAATTGCTCTAAAGGAGCTGAGATTAAAGTGAGTGGTGTGCGTAGTTCATGAGAAATATTAGCGAATAAATTTTCTTTTTGTACAAGTAAGTTATTCACTTCCGCAGTACGTTCTACTACTTTAGTTTCAAGCTCTTTTTGATGCTGTTTGATCCGGCTGATACGTATTTTGTAGAAAGTAAATAAGGTAAACAAGATAAACAATACATATAACATGTAAGCTGTGTTTGTCTGCCAAAAAGGCGGTGTTATTTTGATAGATAATTTGTTTATATTATTTTGCCAATTACCTAAATGATCTGAGGTCTGTAGTTCAATGTTAAGTGTTCCCACTTCTTGGTTCAAAAATTGAATTTCACTTGTACTACCTAATTCATTCCAGTTAAGGCTATTAATGCGGTATCTGTATTTTAATTTTTCAGGCCTACGGTAATCGTTTACATTAAACGAAACGGTGAAACTGTTTTGATTAGCTTGAACTTCAAGCTTACCTTGTTTGGTAATACCTATAGTTTTATCATTCTCTAAAAAATGAATTTTTGTAAAATCAATCGTTGATTGAAATGTGTTTTGCTCACTTTCTTTAGTGTTAACACGCGTTACACCATCGATTCCTGCAAAGTATAACCAACCATTTTCAGGATTGAGAATCCCTTTTGTATTAAATTCATTACCTTGAGTGCCATCTTTTTTATTAAATTTTACTGCACTTTGTGAGTTTAAATGAACTCGATATAAACCATTAAAAGTCGTAAGCCAAAGAATGTTTGTTGATTCCTCAGTAATAGCTTGAATGTAATGACTATCTAGTTGTAACGGAAATGATTTGAAATTATCTTCTGATTCTTGGTAATGATACAAACCAAAATTTGTAGCTAACCAAATGCCACTTTTACCTTCAAAAACATGGTAAACAGTCGCTTTGATATGAGCATTATTTAAGAGTGAATAGTTGATGATTTTATTATTTTTTTGATCGAATTTATCTATACCGCTACGAGAACCAATCCAAATATTTTCTTGTTTATCTTCAAGTAAACTGTAAATAGCTAAGCTTTGCAACTGTCCTCTGTGATCATTTACTAGCCCTATTGGTTCAAATTTAGAATTTATTTCATCGATTAATTTGCTAAAACCACCTTCCCAACTAGCCATGAAAATATCACCATGTTTGGACTCTATGACATCAAGTACTGCATCTTCTCTGATATATTGATTAGCAAAGTCTTTTTTTGTGAAGCGTGATACTTCTTCCAAATTAGTATTTAGATGAACTAAACCATGAGCTGTAGCTAGCCAATAACTTTTATCTGTCGCTTTGATTATTTTTAATGCAAATGATGTGTATATTTCATCTTTAAATGAAAGTTGACCATTTTTATCAAGCTTATAGCGGAATAATCCGCCAACTGAGCCCGTCCATAGTTCGTCATTTTCTATATAAAGTGAATTAATATCATCAGCTTTTAAACCTGTACCATCTTGTGCATATCGGTAAGTTTGAAATTTAAAACCATCGGAGGGTATAGAGACTAAACCTGTTTGAAAACTTCCAAACCATACTGTGCCATCAGTACTAGTGAAAGCCGAACGAACATCACGAATAGCACTGCCTAATTCATGCTCCTTTAGTAATTTATAACGGTTAAAGCTATCTGTATTTCTGTTGTAACTAACGGCACCGCGGTTAGTACCTAACCATAATTTTTTTTCGTTGTTTTCAGTAAAGGCCATCACCATATTATTTGAAAGTGTTGATGGTTCATTGCTAACTGATAGGTACTTTTTAAAGCATTGGCACTTTAGGTCGTATTTGTTTAATCCCTTTAACTCTGTCGCAATCCAAACGTCATCATAGCTATCTACAAATAAGGAGGTTATATGATTACTAAGTAACGAATTTTTCTTTTGGGGCTGATGTGTAAAGTAGGTAAATAACTTAGTTTTTTCGTTATACAAGTTAAGCCCACCGCCAAGCGTACCAATCCACATATTATTATTGATATCTTTACTTAATGATGAAATTCTTGGATGGTTAGTGCCAGTTCCATCAGTTGAATTATAAGGCATTTGTTGTGCTTTTAAGGTGTAAATGTCTAGCTTGGATATTCCAGAATCTGTAGCTATCCACAAGTATTGTTCATCACTTTCTAATGCGCGTATAGCATTACTACTTATTGAATTTTTATTTAATGAATCATGATGAAAGTTGTTAAAACTATCATTTTTTGGGATATATAAACTTAGCCCGCCTGATTCTGTGCCAATCCAAAGTTGATTGTTTTTATCTACATGCAAACTGGTAACTCTTGGACCAGCGAGACTATTTTTGTTATCTGGATGGTAACGATAAATTTTAAAATTTTGACCGTCAAATCGATTCAGACCATCTTCTGTGCCAAACCACATATAACCACTACTATCTTGTGTTATTGCAGTGACAATATTATTTGATAAACCGTTTTCTGTGGTGTAAGTAAGATAATTTGGATCGGGTAAATAAGTACCGTCTAATTCTGTTGCAAATGATAGTTGAGAGTAAATTAGGAAAAAGCAGAAGAATAATTTTGGCATTTATTATTTTTATCCATAAGTAAATAAACAAGTTACAGCTTAAAGAGCCTACTTATTTGTAAGCTTGTTAACAAGTTATCTTATGCCATTTTACATTTTTAGACATTAAGTAAGCCGACATTAAGGTGAACACATCCGACAATTTATTACTGGTGATACTTAACTGGTTAATTCGTTGTCATTTTTATGTGTTGGTTGGATGGTAGGTATAGTTATTCAAGGGGATTTCTATGCTAACACTATCACAAATAAAACAACTGACAGAGCTTGTTAATAACGCTGATATTGATGTAACAAACATTGATGCAGTAAATGAATACATCGGTTTGTTACTCGAAGATATCGCTGGTTTTGAGTGTATAATTGATGATGAATTACTAAAGATACAAGTTGATGTACTATTAGCTTTGAAAAACCGTTAAATTGCTTTAAAAGCCTTTCCCATTCTAGCGCGTAGTCGTATATAAGCGCGCGTGTTTTATTACCTGTAGCGGATATCGAGATCCGTTGACTAAATCCATGCCATTAGGTAACGATAACTGTATCAATCATCGATAAATCTGCGGTAGTTCCCCTTAGTATTGCTATAGCTAACAATGAAAACATTAATAAATGAATTTAATAATTTAAAAAGCAGATAAACAAGATAGTTTTGTTGGAGTAACTACTTTAGTAATAAATTTATTGTTTTTAATCTATAGAAGCTAGTTTCAATATTTATCATCTGTTTTTTCTGCTTTTATCTTGTAAGATTAACTTCAATTTACAGCAGTAGGTGTTAATTTAACTAAATGAAAATATCAGAAGTAATCCACCAGTTAGAATCAGAAGAAGTTGTTAATCCCGTTATAAACGATCTTATTAAAGAAACACTTCATTACCTATCTAGTCTTTGTAAAACTAATGGTCAATGGGATCTAACGTTAATTGATGAGTTAGAAGAAGAGCAAACATATACACCAACTGAGTTAATCATGTTAATAAATGATATTACTTTATCGTTTGCTCAAAATGCTGTAGTACCTATCATCGAATACGATACTAATAATGAACGCAATGTGGTTTTACCAGCGATTAAAACCAAATCAAGACGAATTGATATCAATCAATTACCGAGTTTCGAACCGCCACTTATCTGTATATTGCAACAAATCACTAGTATTGATGAAACCAAACGAGTTGATAATCAGCTGTTAGTTAATATAAGTAGGTTATTACAATGTTATCTAGCTAACTGCGCGAATCTGCAATTTTCAGTGTTATGGGATGAAGAATATGACAGAACAACTCAGGCAACTAAGGCAAGAGATTATAAAAAAGCATTTAGCAATCAACATAAAGTAGCTAGAGATGAATTTCATTCTTATGTCATTAACGCAATGGTGATTAATGAAGAAACATTAACCGTTGAAGAATTGGTTGCATCAGCTAATTCTATGAAGGATGACAAAGAAAATAATGTACATACACCAAAAGATGAAATGACAAGCTGGTCTAATATTGGTCAAGGTGTCTTCTCAATTTGGTCTGAACATTTCTATGAAGACGCTATAGATAAACTGAATAACTAGCCTTACCACTAAAAATCATGACCGTCAAATCCCACCACGGTCAGTAATGTGCAACCACTAAAAATCCTTAAAAATAGCACCAAGAGTTAGCCAATAACGGTCTAACTCGGTATTACTTTTAAGGTATCAACATGACACACACCAACAGTTCAAACTCAGCCCCTTCATCTATTGTTAACCAAGCTATTTTGTCACATCAACCTATGGGATTATCAGAGCCTGTTGTTGGCGAAGAGTACACAGCAAAAAGCAATATAATTAATGTACTGACAGGAGAATACTTCTGCGAGCAAGGCGATTGGCCTGTTGTACCATTTTCCAAGTCAGTCATTGCTGATATTCCTCTATTTAAAAGCTATGCAAGTGATAGCTCTATTATTGTTGAGTTCTCACCTCCCACTGAATATGACAATTATAATGTCATTATATTTTCTGATGAACATCCACCTATTTTTCATTTGATTTTTAGTTATTCCGATGAAGAGGGGTTAGATCTTAGAACGTTTAATCTAGTAGATTCAGGTGTTCTGTTTGAGTCGCACCTTGAGCTAGCAGTTAAAGCCTTAGAAGCAAACTTTATGTTAATTAGCGCTTCAACAAAGTTTTCAGAAGAAGAAAAGACAAAGTATTTAAGCTTAGTTAGAGCAGATATTGACTATATCTGGAATTTTATCAAACAAGCCTTAGTTACCCCTATCGGCTATGCATACATAGAAGCCAAGGTTGGAGTGATTGATCGAGAGATCCGTAATAACAGCCCTTATTACTGGCAGCTATTAAAAGATCACAAAGTCACTGACTTTACCTTCATTACTGAAAAGTAACCATCAAACCTAATGCGTGGGCTTAGTCCACGCTTATCTAAGGAAATTAATATGAACGTATTAACTAGCGCCCTAGCTTGGGCGTCACGGGGTTACTGTGTCTTCCCTTTGAAACCATACACCAAAGAACCAGCATTTAATAACTGGCAGACCTTGGCAACAACTAATGAAAATCAGATCAGGGAGTGGTTTGAACATAACGACTACAACCTAGGTATACCAACAGGATCTGCTAATGAACTTATTGCAATCGACATTGATATCAAAGGTGATAAGGATGGTATTCAGTCACTTACTGAACGTTTTGGTGAGCAATTTTTATTACCTGAAAATTCTTTGTTAGTAAAAACAGCTAACAAAGGTTTGCACATTATTGTTGATTGGACTGATAAAGGAACGCTTAAAAACGGTGTAAACATACTCTGTTTAGATGGCATCGATATTCGTGGTGAAGGTGGGTTTATCGTTGGTACTGGTTCAAAGCTAGGTACAAATAAAAAACCAAGATTTTATCGGGCTAATGAATTATCACTTCCTTTTGCTGAAATTAACGGCTGGATTAAACAACTATTAACTGAATTTCAGCAAAGTAATAACAGATCAGCATTTGATCCAACAAGTGCCATGACTGGTATAGCAGAAGGTAGTAGAAACGACACATTGTTTCGTTATGCCTGTCATTTACGTGCTTATGATTTTGATATCGGTGTTGTCATTGGTTTCATCAGTCAAGCAGCAAAGTTATGCACACCACCATTTCCAGAAGATGAAGCAAAGCTGGTTATTGAAAATGCATTTGCTTATCAACCTACACACAAACAACCAACTAAATCAGTTAAAACATTAAAGGAAATTTTATAATGTCTATATTAATCGCACAAACACAGCATTTGCCAAATTTCTACCACAGCTTTGCAGAAGCATTGAATAACAAAGTTGAAGAGTTTGAAACGATTAAACAAATCAGTGAGCAAGTTGAACCGTATGCATATACCGAATTAGGTAATGCAAAACGACTACCTGAATTAACAAAGGGTCATTTACTGTGGGTGCCAGAGCTAGAGAAGTTTGCCGTTTATAAAAATGGTCGTTGGCAAACAGATGATGATTTTGCACATATTCGCATTATTGATTTATTACTAGAAAACCTTGATGCAGAGATTAATTTCTATGAAAAATCATTAAAGCAGTTAAGGACAATGGCGCAAGAGCATAACGTTAAACCAATTGAAGAAGAGTTAAAACGACGACTTAAATTTATACGTAGTCATTATTTAGCGACACAACGTAAATCAACAATCAATGCAACTATTGAGCTATTTAAGTCTCAGCCAAGCATTACGGTGAAGTACAAAGAATTTGATAGTAAAGGACACTACATCGGTTGTCTTAACGGTGTCGTAGATATGAGAACGGGGAAATTCATTGAAAACAACCCGTCATATCTGATGATGAAATCAACCAAGGTTAATTTTGATCCTGAAGCGACTTGTCCGCAATTTTTATCATTCTTGAATGAAACTTTTCAAAGTGATCAAGACAAACTTGATTTTCAACATCAGCTATCAGGACAAGCTTGTATTGGTTCGATCAATAAAAATATCTTTGGTATTGATGAAGGACCAGGGGCTAATGGAAAATCGGTTAAAAACGATCTGATCATGCAAGTTTTAGGCGACTATGCTGCGCAAGTATCACCTGATGCATTTATGGGGAAAACGGATAAACCAGAATACGTACATGCGAATTTAATTGGTGTTCGATATGTTTGCATGAATGAATCTGAGCGTGGCGATAAATTAGCGGGTGCAGTAGTGAAAACGTGTGTTGATAGCGGTTTAGTTACCGCTCGACATCCTTATGGTCGTGGTTTTCAATATCAACCTTGTTATACACCTATATTAAGTACGAACTACATTCCGTTTATTGGTCTAGATCCCGCTATTTGGCGTCGAATTGTCATTCTTGCGCATGATCACATTGTACCTAAAGAAAAACGTGATCCTAACTTACGTCAAAAACTATTTGATGAAGAGGCTTCAGGTATTTTTAATTGGTTAATTGAAGGTGCTAAACGCGTGTTAGATCAAGGTCGGGTGATTGTCCCACAGTCTATTTTAGATGCACAAGAAAAGTACAAGTTGGATTTTGACAAGATAGGTCAATTCTTATCAGATTGTTGTGCTGAACGTACTTCAACTAAATCTGCTGAGAAGATGAAAGCTCGAATTACTACCTTACGTGAAGGTTATGCCGCGTGGTGTAAAGCCAACGGTTATCGTGCAACTTCTACCCGTGATTTAAAAACTGAACTGAAAAAGAAAGGTTTTAGAATTGCCAAAAGTACAGGTGGTCATGAGTACGTTTATGGTATTGAAATTAAAGATTTTGATACCGCAATTTCATTGATATTAACTGATGATGAAAATCAGTCATTAATGGATATTTAGTTTTTCACTGAGCAGAAAAGCTAGATGAAATTAATGATGATTAAATTATATAAGTAATTAATAGTTACTTATTCATAACTATTAGTTTTTATTATTAGCTTCTGTTTTATCTGCTCTTACTTTAAATCAAATGATAAGGATTATTATCATGGAAAATAGCACTAAAAAATCGCTTAGGTTAAGCGCACTCCGCCAGTTACTTAAGCAAGAGAACACATTAGAAAACTGGTGTGAGTCATCATTGGGACTAACTGAAGATGAATCGGTTGCAGAGCATGAAGCTGAATTTAGACAGTTTATGGAAGAACTGGAATTGGCGAAACGTTTATCGTTAATTGAGTTCTTAGAAGAACTCAACAACCCTAATTATGAACATGATTGGGTATATGAACCACCTTCTGCCTTGGCATATGATATTTACCGCCTATATTGCGAATGGTGTAAATTAGACAATAAACCAACATTAGACGAAAAAACGTTCCTTCATGGTATGTATTTGTTTGGTTTTGTTAGTGAAAACTGGCATATCGGTATCGAAGGTATTAAAGGGGTTGGTATCGAAGAAAGTGATACTGAAATTCGATTAAACCTTGTGCCGAATAATCATTCAACCCTTTAACCGGTAACAATTAACACCAGAAAAAGCAGATGGTAAAAGTATTAACTTATCTTTACTTATTAATCGTCAGTAACTACTTACTACGTTATTTACTATGAAAATCATCTGCTCTTTCTGTTTTTATAAAATTTATTTAATAGGAATAAGAAAATGACAACATTAAACATCAATGAATTTAAACGCTCAGATTTCCCAAATAGCAAGCATGAAAAGATACTTAAACAAGGTGTAAATTGTGCGTGTTTAAGCTGCTTAAGTGTTTTTCCTGTAGTTGAAATAATAGAATGGCTTAATGAAACAGAGTCAGATAATAGAACAGCTTGGTGTCCTAAGTGCTATGTAGATAATGTGATCCCTGAAATTGGTGGTATTACTTTTGATAATGAAACATTAAAAACTCTCATCGATGTATTTGATAAAGCATCTGATTTAAGGTATGAAAAGATGATGGCAGGAAAATAACTACCACAACTGATACCAGATAAAGCAGAGGATAAAATTAATAACTAAGCTTCACTTATTAATACTAAGTATTTTTCTACTAAGCTAATTATGAGTGAAAATCATCTGCTTTATCTTGTTTTACAATAATGCCGTTAACAACTCACCATAACCTACCATATAGCCATTGATGTAATACGTGATATTTGAAGATGGGCTATACCATCCAAGTGTTTGACCGTTAGCGCTTCTAATCTCGGTTCTGTGATTACCTAAATAATGAATATAACCACGAACTGTAGCATCTGCATTTCTTAATATTGTTGGATTCATAAGTTACCTGTGTTGTTTGTTTTAACTAGGGTAAGCATCAATTAACTATTTAAAAAGGACAACGAATATTCACTATAAATTGGGTAAGTAATTCCTTGTATTAGCTGTTGTCGGTAGCCTAGCAACGGAGGGATAGTAATGTCATAACAACGGATAACTCAGGAATAAAACAATGACATTAATTAAACAGAAATCAGGTATATTTCAAGTACGCTTTATGGTTGACGGTAAAACGTATCAGAAATCATCACAATCAAAAAACAAAGCCAAAGCACAACAAGTAGAGCGTCAATATCACCAAGAAATACTAGACAAAAAGTTACTTGGTACTAAGGATTCAATTAAGTTGTATAGCGCGTTAGATACGTTTTTAACATCTAAAATTGCATTAAAGAGCTACGATGATATTGCTAATAAAGTTCGTGGTGTAAAGCTGTATTTTGATGACAAACCACTAGATGAATTAACTACTGCTGATGTTGAGCATTATGTTCTTACACGCCGACAAGAAGGAAGGGCAGCACAAACCATCGAACATGGAATTATTCAGCTACGTGGTTGTATTGAATATATGGATCGTTTGGATTACCAAGTACCAATAATTAAGTTTCCTAAAATTAAGGTACAAAACCAGCGTATACGTTCATTAAGTCGTGATGAAGAAATTCGTTTATTAGCGGAGTTAGTACCAGATAACACCAAGTATTATAAGAAATTAACACCATTCACCGATAAACCAGAATTGATGAAACAACGTCAAGATAACTGGGATTTAGTGGTTATGCTTTTGGATATAGGTGCGCGTTACAGTGAGGTAGCGGAGCTTACATGGCAGCAAGTTGATTTGAAAAATAAAACGATTCTTTTGAAACGTTCAAAGACAAATAATGAAGCTGTGTTATACATGTCAAATCGCGTCTATCAGGTGTTGAAATCTAGAAATGATAAGAAG
>Ga0209344_10000315_pt1 | contig 91867 bp, 88 predicted proteins | sample Cruoilmetagenom6_FD_187293 | JGI IMG/M metagenome (GOLD analysis project Ga0209344, IMG submission 187293) | Oil polluted marine microbial communities from Coal Oil Point, Santa Barbara, California, USA - Santa Barbara Oil Seep Sample 6 (SPAdes)... | ecosystem: Environmental > Aquatic > Marine... | reverse complement strand
ATGCTGGGGCAGGTGGTGCGCGATCCGTTGGCGATTGAAGGTGGCGAAACTGTCGCAGACGGTTTGGGGCTGCTCGACATCGAGACCGAACTGGTGCCGGAAAAGACGGTGCGCAACATCGACGCCCGTTCGGCGGAATATGATGTCGCCCTGTCGGGCTACGAAATCCATCTCGGGGTCAGCCAAGGCGCTGATGCTGCCAGGCCGATGACCATTCTCGATGGCCGGCCTGATGGGGCGATTTCGCCCGACGGCCGGGTTTTGGGGACCTATCTGCACGGGTTGTTCGATTCGGATAAGTACCGCGCCAGACTGCTGGCCGAATTCGGGATTCGCGGCGGCGAGAGCAATTACCGGTCGGATGTGGACAGGGCTCTTGATGAAATCGCCGAAGCGCTTGACCGGCTGGTGGGCTTCGAGCGCCTGATGAGCACCTCTGCACTGATCGGTCGTTGATGGATCGGGGGATGGCGCAGACTCGATTGACAGCCTGTCGCACCGGGCCTATCACTTGAGGTTCGAATGGTTCCAGAAAGCCAAACTGGTTTTCCGGATCAAAAGGGAATGCGACGAGATGGACCCAAGCAGGGCATCTTTATCGCAGCCGACCCCGCGACTGTAGAGCGGTTAGGCGAATGTCACCGGGCCCGGCAGGCCAGAGTGACGGCAAGACAATGGTGTCTTTTCGTCATCTTGAAGCTCCGGACCGGACAAGCCACTGACGTGGCGGCATGATCAATCGGCGCGGACGCCTCTTTGTCTACGAATCGTCCCGTTTTCATGACCGCTCAATCGTTGGGAAGGCCGACATTTGCTGATGTCGATGGCAACATCGACGTGACCCGCGAGCCAGGAGACCTGCCATTCGCACCGGTTGAGAGCCGGACCTTCGGAAGAAAACTCTTCCGGAGTCACTCACGGAGGTTGTCATGTCTGCAAATACCCAAACACTTTCCCTGACCGATCGTATCGGCGCACGTACCGTTGCCGGCCTTATGGCCCTGGTTGTCGGTTCGATTCTGGTGTTTGGAGTTGGTCTTGCCAATTCCCAGACGCTGCACGATGCAGCGCACGACACCCGGCATTCCTACGGCTTTCCCTGCCACTAAGGGATTGATGTCATGATTGTCAGATTGCTCCTGGCGGCTCTCGCCGCCGGGCTGATTGCCGGTATGGCGATGACGCCCGCTCAATATGTAAAGACCATCCCGCTGATCATGCAGGCCGAAGCCTATGAGAATGGCGATGTTGGTCACTCCCATGACGCTTCCGAAGCAGGCACGGCGCATGAGCATGCGGAAGACTCCATGCTCGGCTTCGGCCGGTTCTGGGACACTGTTCTCGCCAATCTGGTTGCAGGCGCGGGCTTCGCGCTGATGCTTGCCGCTGTGGCGCTGATCATGGGTGTGGAATTGCCCGTTGGCCGCGAGGCCATCACCCGCGGTCTGCTGCTCGGAGCAGGGGCGTGGTTCTGCGTCCAGCTTGCGCCGTCGATGAGCCTGCCGCCGGCCGTCCCCGGATTTCCCTATGCCGATCTCGGCGACCGCCAGAGCTGGTGGATGATCACGGTTGCGGCCTCCGCGGTTGGGCTGTGGTGTGTCACGATGCGTCCGGAGTGGTTCTTGAAGGCGTTGGGCCTTGTGATCATTGTCGCGCCGCATCTCTGGGGCTCGCCTGTGCCCGAAGACCTGTCGAGTGAGGTTCCTGCCTATATCGCGTCTGCCTATGCGGCAGCGTCGCTTGCCACCACGCTGTTCTTCTGGCTGCTGCTGGGTGGGTTGCTCGGCCATTTCCTGTCGCGGGTTCCAGAGGAAGCGGCGGCGTGAGCAATCGTCTGCCACCGGTAACACTGGTCTTGGGCGGCGCCCGCTCGGGCAAGTCCGCCTTCGCCGAGAAACTGGTGGAGGCAGCTTCTCCGGAGCGGTTGTATCTGGCGACCGGCCAGGCCTGGGACGGTGAGATGGAAGAGCGGATCACCGCACATCAGCAGCGCCGCGGCGAGGGCTGGCAAACCGTTGAAGCACCGGTGAAGCTTGCGGAGGCGCTGCTTGCGAACACAATGGCTGACCGCCCGGTGCTGGTTGATTGCCTGACGTTGTGGGTGACCAACCTGATGCTTGGCGAGGAAGATCTCGACGCTGCCTTCGACGGGCTTTGCTCCGCGCTGCCGGAGCTTCAGGCGCCGGTGGTCTTTGTATCCAACGAGGTGGGGCTGGGCATCGTGCCCGACAACGCCATGGCGCGGGCGTTTCGCGACCATGCCGGACGTCTCCACCAGAAAATTGCGGGCCTGGCCGACGAAGTCTATTTCGTCGCCGCCGGCCTGCCACTCAAAATGAAGGGCTAAGGCCATGAATGGTTCGAAAATTCCCGCCACTGTTATCACCGGCTTTCTCGGTGCCGGCAAGACCACGCTGATCCGCCACATGCTGGCCAATGCCAAGGGCAAGCGGATTGCGCTGATCATCAATGAATTTGGCGATCTGGGCGTGGATGGCGATGTGCTGAAAGGCTGCGGCGACGAGGTGTGCTCGGAAGATGACATCGTCGAGCTGACCAATGGCTGCATCTGCTGCACCGTGGCCGATGATTTCATCCCGACGATGGAACAGTTGCTGGCGCGCAAGGACCGGCCGGATCACATCGTGATCGAAACCTCCGGGCTGGCGCTGCCGCAGCCGCTGGTCGCCGCCTTCAACTGGCCCGGCATCAAGACGCAAGTGACCGTCGATGGCGTGGTGACAGTGGTCGACAGCGCGGCCGTTGCCGCCGGGCGGTTTGCCCATGATCATGACAAGCTGGATGCACAACGCCTGGCAGACGAGGGACTTGATCATGAAAGCCCGCTGGAGGAGCTGTTCGAGGATCAGCTGACCGCTGCCGATCTCATCATTCTCAACAAGGCGGACCTGATCGGAGCAGAGGAACTGGAAGGCGTTCGTTCCGGAATTGCCGGACACCTGTCGCGCAAGCCGGTCTTCGTCGAAGCGCGTCAGGGCGAGGTGGCGCCGGAAGTGCTGCTTGGCCTGGGGATTGGTACCGAGGACGACATTGCCAACCGCAAGTCGCATCACGAGCTGCACCATGCAGATGGCCATGAGCATGATCATGATCACGATGAATTCGAGAGTTTTGTCGTCTCGCTCGGGGCTGTCAGCGATGCGGCCGCTTTTACCGAAGGTCTCAAGAATCTGATCGTTACTCATGATATTTTGCGGTTGAAAGGCTTTGCCGACATCGGCGGCAAACCGATGCGGATGGTGGTTCAGGCCGTTGGCAGCCGGATCGACACGCATTTCGACCGCCCTTGGGCCGGCGGCGAGGCCCGCGAAACACGATTCGTGGTCATCGGTCTGCACGATATCGATGAAGCCGCGATCCGGGAAAACCTGGTCGGACTGACCGGATAAGACAATGCATCTGCTTGTCGCACAGAAGGGAAGCTTGAGCGACGGCGATGAAGCCGTCGATCTGGGCCAAACCCCGGGCGATGTTCTGTTCCTGAGTGTGGCTGATACCGAACTTGCGAGCATTGCGGCGGCGCGTCAGATGACTGGCAAACTGGCCTGGCGACTGGCAAGTCTGAGCGACCTCAAACATCCGATGTCAGTCGACACCTTTGTCGCCCGGATGGCGCCGAAGGCGAAGCTGGTGATTGTGCGGGCGCTCGGCGGGGCCAGCTATTTCGCCTATGCGCTGGAAAGCCTGCATGCGGCGGCGTCCGCACATGGCATCAAGCTTGCGGCGCTGCCCGGCGATGACCGGCCCGATCCGGGGCTCGAACCGCTGTCGACTCTGGATCCGGCTGCACGCGACCAGCTCTGGGCCTATCTGATCGAGGGCGGGGCGGATAATGCCCGCGGGCTGATCGACTATGCCGAGGCGCTGCTGGATGGCGGCGAGAAACCGGCTCCGGCGGCTCCGCTTCTCAAGGCCGGTCTTTGGCATCCGCAAGTGAGCAACCCCGCACCGGCCGATCTGAGCAGGGACTGGATTCCGAACGCTCCGGTGGCGGCGATCTGTTTTTACCGGGCATTGGTGCAAAGCGGCCAGACCGCGCCGGTGGTGGCCCTGTGTGACGGGCTGAAAGCCCGAGGCGTGAACGCGCTGCCGGTGTTTGTCTCGAGCCTCAAGGACCCGGTCTCGGTCGGCACAGTGGAAGCGATTTTCACCGATGCACCGCCGGACGTCGTGATCAATGCGACCGGTTTTGCGGTCTCTTCTCCGGGCGGTCAGAGCAAAGGCACGGTGCTTGAATCGACCGGTGCGCCGGTGTTGCAGGCAGTGTTTGCCGGTGGCGGCCGCGAGGCCTGGGCGGACTCGCAACAAGGACTGACTTCACGCGATCTGGCGATGCATGTTGCACTGCCGGAGGTTGATGGCCGGGTGCTGAGCCGGGCGGTGTCGTTCAAGTCCGCGGCGCGGTTTGACGAGATGGTCGAGGCCAACATCGTCACGCATGCGCCGGAGCCTGACCGGGTGCGGTTTGTGGCCGAGCTTGCGGCGCGCTGGGCGAGACTACGGCGGACGCCAGCGCCAGACCGCCGGGTGGCGATCGTGCTGGCCAATTATCCCAACCGTGACGGCCGTATTGCCAATGGTGTCGGGCTGGATACGCCAGCGGGTACGGTTGAGGTGATGCGGGCGATGGCCAAGGCCGGATACCAGACCGGTGAGCTTCCTGAAGGTGGCGATGCGCTGGTCACTGCACTGAAGGCCGGGCCGACCAATGCTGCGCGGGAAGACCGGACCGGTGGTGTTCCTCTGGCGCTTGAGGATTACAAGGCGTTTTTTGGCGCTCTCGATCCTTCGATTCAGAGCGACGTAACAGAACGCTGGGGCGCGCCGGAAGCCGATCCGTTCTACCGGGACGGGGTGTTTCACCTGGGCTTGCTGGCCTTCGGCAATGTCGCCGTCGGCATCCAGCCGGCGCGCGGCTACAACATCGATCCCAAGGCCAGCTACCACGCGCCGGATCTGGTGCCGCCGCATGGCTATTTCGCGTTTTATGCCTGGCTACGACAGCAGTTCGATGTCCACGCTGTTGTTCACATGGGCAAGCATGGCAATCTCGAATGGCTGCCGGGCAAGGCGTTGGCGCTGTCAAAGGCCTGCTATCCGGAAGCCGTGCTTGGCGCCATGCCGCATGTCTATCCCTTCATCGTCAATGATCCGGGCGAGGGGACGCAGGCCAAGCGGCGGACCTCGGCCGTCATCATCGATCACCTGACGCCACCGCTGACCCGGGCCGAGAGCTATGGGCCGCTCAAGGATCTCGAAGTGCTGGTCGATGAATATTACGAGGCGTCAGGGCATGATCCGCGGCGGCTGAAACTGCTCAAAGCCCAGATCCTCGATCTGGTGCGCGACATTGGACTGGACAGCGATGCCGGCATTGCGCCGGGCGATGACGATGATCTGGCGCTGGAAAAGCTCGACGCCTGGCTGTGTGATCTGAAAGAAATGCAGATCCGCGACGGGCTGCACATCTTCGGCAAATCGCCGGAAGGCGGGTTTCTGACAGATCTCACGGTGGCGCTGGCGCGGATCAAGCGCGGCGAGGCACCGGGCGACGACAGTTTGCAGCGGGCGATTGCGCGGGATGCGGGACTGTCGCATATCTCGACCGGCTCCGTGCGCAGAGAGGCCGGAAGCGGCGTGATGGATGTTGGGGGGGCGAGTCCCTCCCCAATGCCAGACCCTGTACCGGACCAACACCCCCCTCTGTCACCGTTGGTGACATCTCCCCCGCAAGGGGGGAGAATAGAAGAAGCGTTCGACCCGCTCGATTGCCCGATGAGCGAGCCTTGGACTGGGCCAAAGCCGGACATTCTGCAGTCGGTTTCAGATGATCTCTGGCGGACCAACGGCGACACGGTTGAGCGGATCGAGTTGCTGGCGATCGAGCTGGTGTCGGGGCGAACTGCGTTGCCGAAAGATTGGCTTGAGACGTGGGCGGTGATGGAGACTATCGAGACCTCGATCAAGCCCTCGGTGGTGGCCTGCGGCGAGGCGGAGATCAACGGAATTCTGACGGCGCTCGACGGGCGCTTCGTGGCTCCTGGGCCTTCCGGGGCACCGACGCGAGGGCGGCCGGACGTGCTGCCGACGGGGCGGAATTTCTATTCGGTGGACAGCCGTGCGGTGCCGACACCGGCGGCGTGGGAACTGGGACAGAAGTCCGCCGAACTGCTGGTCACACGCCACGTTCAGGATCACGGCGAATGGCCGACCTCGATGGCGCTGACCGCGTGGGGCACCTCGAACATGCGCACCGGCGGAGATGATATCGCCCAGGCGCTGGCGCTGATCGGGGCCAAACCGGTGTGGGATCCGGCTTCACGGCGGGTCACCGGTTACGAGATCATTCCGCTGGCGATGATGAACCGCCCTCGCGTCGACGTGACCTTGCGGATTTCCGGGTTCTTCAGGGATGCGTTTCCAGACCAGATCGCGTTGTTCGACCGGGCAACCCGCGCGGTGGCGGGGCTGGACGAAGACGAGGCGGACAATCCGCTGGCTGCGCGCGCCAGAAGCGAGAGTGCACGGTTGATCGAGAGCGGCGTGTCACAAGCCGAAGCTCTGCGCCGGTCATCATTCCGCGTGTTCGGCTCAAAGCCGGGGGCGTATGGCGCCGGGCTGCAGGCTTTGATGGATGAGGGCGGCTGGACCGATCGCGGCGACCTGGCCGAAGCCTTCGTCGTCTGGGGCGGCTATGCCTATGGCGCGGGCGAGGAAGGGCAGGCGGCGCATGAGCTGTTCGAGCAGCGATTGTCGACAGTGGAAGCGGTGGTGCAGAACCAGGACAACCGCGAGCATGATCTCCTGGATTCTGATGATTACTACCAGTTCGAAGGCGGCATGACCGCGGCGGTGGAAGCGGCTCGGGGCAGCCGTCCCGCGATCTATCACAATGACCATTCACGTCCCGAGCGGCCGGTCATCCGTTCTCTTGAGGAAGAAATCGCGCGGGTGGTGCGCGGCCGGGCCGTCAATCCGAAATGGATCGAAGGTGTCAAGCGGCATGGCTACAAGGGCGCTTTCGAGATGGCGGCGACAGTGGATTATCTGTTTGCCTTCGCCGCGACCACGGGAGCTGTGCGCGATGCGCATTTCGACGCAGTCTACCAGGCCTATCTGATCGACGAGGATACGCTTGCGTTTCTGCGCGAAAAGAACCCTGATGCGCTGAAGGAAATGGCCGAAAGATTTGAAGAGGCGATCGAGCGCGGGCTGTGGACGCCGAAAAGCAATTCGGCCAAGTTTGTGCTTGGCGAACTGGCTGGACAAGCGGCAGATCATGGATGACGCTGCGCGCTCCGGCAACGCGATTGGATAAGGGAACTTCATGCCGCTTGAAGTCACTGTAGATGAAATCGGCGATCCCGAATTCGCAGCAATTATCGAGGCAATCGTTGATGAGCCGGCGGCGCGACGGGGGCACCCGTTCGATCCGGTGCCGTTGCATCTCAAGGTGGTTGATGCCGGCGGCCGGGTGGCCGGCGGATTGACGGCGCATTCGGTGCAGCGCTGGCTGTTCATCAAACTGCTTGGGGTCACTGAGGAGCAGCGTGGCCGCGGGATTGGGCAAATGCTGCTTGCCAAGGCGGAAGAGATCGCGCGGCAGCGGGGGCTTGTCGGCGTTTATCTCGACACGTTCGAATTCCAGGCGCCACGGTTTTATGAAAGCCTTGGCTATGAGGAATGTGGCCGCTTGCCCGCCCACGGCGGGGCGCCGCAGCGGATATGGTTTGCCAAGACCTTTGACATCGCAGGGGTTGTACAGGCCCAATAGCAAAACGGCAGGCGGTTCTTGGCGATTGCCTGAGATGAAGATGAACAGGATGGACGAGATGAGCGAACGCGGAAAAATCACCGACGGCATGAGCGAGGAAGAGCTCAATGCCCGCCACGCCGAGAAAATGGCCAAGAAGAAGGTTGCTCGCGAGAAGATCATGGCCACGAAGACCGGTGAGAAAGGTCTGGTGATCGTCCATACCGGCAAGGGCAAGGGCAAATCATCGGCAGCGTTTGGCATGATCTTCCGCCATATCGCCCATGGCAAGCCGTGTGCGGTGGTGCAGTTCATCAAGGGGGCGATGTCGACCGGAGAGCGGGATCTGATTCTCAAGAACTTCTCTGATCTTTGCCAGTTTCACACCATGGGCGAGGGCTTTACCTGGGATACCCAGGACAAGGCGCGTGACATTGAAATGGCGCAAGCGGCCTGGGAAAAGGCCAAGGAGATGATCCGGGACGAGCGCAATTCGATGGTGCTGCTTGACGAGATCAACATTGCCATCCGCTATGACTACCTCGACGTCCATGAGGTGATCGCATTCCTGGAAGCCGAAAAACCGGCGATGACCCATGTTGTGCTGACCGGGCGTAATGCCAAGGAAGAGCTGATCGAATTTGCCGACCTGGTGACCGAGATGGAAATGATCAAACATCCGTTCCGCTCGGGCGTGAAAGCACAGATCGGCGTGGAGTTCTAACCAGGGACGTGGCTATGAGCCTTTCGGCAAGCTGGCAGTTCTGGGCGCTGGTGGCGGCGGTTTTTGCGGCGCTCACCGCGATTTTCGCCAAGGTCGGCATCAGCGATATCGACAGCGATCTGGCCACCTTCATCCGCACCTGCGTGATCATGCTGGTGCTGGCCGCCATGCTGACGGCAATGGGCAAGTGGCGAAACCCGCAGACCATCCCGCTCAAGACCTGGGTGTTTCTGGGGCTTTCGGGACTGGCGACAGGCGCATCCTGGCTGGCCTATTTCCGTGCGCTGAAATTGGGAGATGCGGCGCGGGTGGCGCCACTCGACAAGCTCTCAATTGTGCTTGTGGCGATCTTCGGTGTGCTGTTTCTGGGGGAACATCTGTCAGTGATGAACTGGGTCGGAGTGGCATTGATTGCGACCGGCGCCATATTCCTCGCGGTGTTCTGATCGCCAATCAGGCGTTGCTCAAATTCCGAACCAGACCCGGACCGGATTTGCCGGATCTGTGATCAGCTTAATTGCCAGTGCGACGCAGGTGATAACAAGCAGGGGCTTGATGATTTTCGAGCCGTTCTTCATGGCGAGCCGCGAACCGATCTGGGCGCCGGCAAACTGGGCGACGCCCATCAACAGCCCGATTTTCCACGAAATGCCGCCGACAAGGGCGAAGATTGCAAAGCCGCCGAGATTGGACGCGAAGTTCAAGAGCTTGGTGTGGGCGGTTGCCTTGAGCAGGCCGTAACCGGCGAGAGCGACAAAGGCCAGCATGAAGAATGAGCCTGTGCCCGGACCGAAGACACCGTCATAAAACCCGATCAGCGGGACAACCATCAGGCCGAACAGGAATGGCGACAGGCGGCGGGCGCGATCAATATCACCCATATTGGGCTTGAAGGCGAAATAGAGTGCGATGGCGACCAGGAGAAACGGCAGGAAGGCACGAAAAATGTCGCCGGGAATGATGGTGGCAAGCATTGCCCCAAGCGCTGATCCGGCGGCGGAGAAAGCGGCAGCGGGCAATTGGGCCTTGAGATCGACATGGCCTTTGCGGGCATAGGCGAAGGTCGCCGAGCTGGAGCCGAACAGGCCCTGCAGCTTGTTGGTGCCGAGTGCTTCCACCGGTGAGAAGCCAGCCAGAAGGAGTGCGGGGACCGTGATCAACCCACCGCCGCCGGCGATCGAATCGACGAAGCCTGCCATGAATGCAGCGCCAAGCAACAGCAAGGTCAGCGTGAGTGTCAGATCTTCCATGGGGAGGGCCTTTGGCGGTGAGCAACTGTAAAAATGCGCCGAGACCTATGGCATGGAGATTGAGTCTGGACAATTGGAAGTAGCGCATTAAGTTTTTCTAATATGTAGAATCACTGCGGCCTGGGGGGCTTTGATAGTGAAGGGACTTTTGGCTTCTATTGCAAAAATGTTTGAACCCGAGTCCCAGTTGCCGGGTGCACTTGGGCAGGTTGCGGAAGATCCCGTGGTTCTGGCGGAGATCCTTGTGCTGTTCCGGGTCGTGCTTGCGGACGGTGTGGTGCAGCCCTCCCAACTCACGGCTTTCGAACGCATCTGCGAGCAGCATTTTGGCATAAACCGCCGTGATATGCCGGAGCTGCATGCTCTGCTTGATTCACCGAAAGCGCGCTCCTGCGACGCCACGGCTTTTGCGTTGCTGGGGCGGCTTGACACGAAGGCGCGAACCACCCTTCTTGAGGAGATGATGCAGATCGCGCGTGCCAGTTCCAATCGGGCCGAGTGCGATAGGAAACTGATCCGCAGAATGGCGGATCTGCTTGGACTGGAGCCGGTTCTGCCGGAGATGAAGCGCGCTCCGGACAGGGTAGAGGAAAAAAGGCAAGTTTATGAGTGAGGCAACAGGCAATTCCCCGAGTTTTGGCGAACGGGTCAAGGCGCTTCTCGATCAAAGCGGGTCGTTGAGCAGAGTGGCGCATGACCCGGTTCTGACGGCGGAGTTGCTGCTGCTGGTCAGGATGTCGTTCGCGAACAAGTCGGTTGAACCTGCGGAAGCCGATGCCTTTGCAGCGATCTGCACCCGGCTGCTGGGTCTCAATGGTGAGGAGCTCACTGATATTCTCAAATATCTCAATGATTTCGGGTATGAGACCACGGATGCGCAGGCGGCCGATATGCTCGCTGATCTCAGTGAGACACGCAAACGCGAGATCCTTGGACACCTGGCAATCGTGGCCCAGGCGGATGGCGAGGTGGATGAGCGCGAGCGTCGGTTGTTCGAGGCCACGGCCAGACGGCTCGGGTTTTCCTAACAACAAATTCTGTTTGAATCTGTGCCTTGGCGCAGATCAACGCGCAGCTGGCGCAATCGGCGTTTGACCTCAAAAACCGGAACCCCTATGACTCGGATCATGTGCGACGGTGCCTGATGACAGGCTGAGAGAGATTCCGGTGAGGCTGACTTAATTCAAGGGCCAACTCCGGTGCTGTCCGGTTCGGTAAGATGAGATCTGGCCTTCAGGGTCTGGCTCTCTTCATCCGGCGTTTCGTGCTGTATTTGTCACGTTGTCCGGAGGCCCCGATGCGCATTTCTGCTTTATCCGCTGTTCTTACTGTTTTTGGCGCTGACGCCGCATTTGCCCATGGCGGGCACGTGGGCGATCTGGCCGGGCATTCGCATTGGGTCGGCTGGGCGGCGGCAGCTGCGGCAGGCGCGGTTGCGGCCTGGGCGATCAAGCGCGGCAACAAGGCGAAGGCTGCCAGCGAGGAGACTTCTGAGGAAGCCGATGGCGGCAAACAACCCGAAGCCTCGGAGGCCTGAGCGGTGAGTAAAACCTCGATCCCCGAGACGACAGGCATCATGGTGTGCGGCCATGGCAGCCGCAACCAGAACGCAGCGCGCGAATTTGCCACCGTGGCAGAGGGTCTGAAGGCAAGATATCCCGACACGCATGTGGAATATGGTTATCTGGAGTTCTGCAACCCGGTGATTTCGGAAGGTCTCGACCGGCTCCGCGCCAACGGCATCACCCGGGTGCTGGCGGTACCGGGCATGTTGTTTGCCGCCGGCCACGCCAAGAACGACATTCCTTCCGTGCTCAACACCTATCAGGCGCAGAATCCCGGCATGGTGATCAACTACGGCCGGGAGCTGGGTATTGACCTGAAGATGATCCGGGCTGCCGGCGAACGGATCCAGACGGCACTCGACACGGCCAACAAGGAACAGGGTGAGGTTGCTATCCACGACACACTGCTGATGGTGGTCGGCCGCGGCTCATCCGACCCTGACGCCAATTCCAATGCCTCGAAGGTGATGCGGATGCTGTGGGAAGGTTTTGGCTTCGGTTGGGCCGAGACCTGCTATTCCGGTGTCACTTTTCCGCTGGTCGGTCCGGGGCTCAGCCATGCGGCCAAGCTCGGCTACAAGCGGATCATCGTGTTTCCGTACTTCCTGTTCACCGGCGTGCTGGTCAAGCGGATCTATTCGGAAACGGATGCGGTGGCGGAAAACCATCCGGAGATCCAGTTCATCAAGGCGTCTTATCTCAGCGATCATCCGCTGGTGCTCGACACGTTTCAAGACCGGGTTCAGGAAATCATGGACGGTCAGGCGCTAATGAACTGCCAGATGTGCAAATACCGCGAGCAGGTTCTCGGCTTCGAGGCCGAAGTGGGGCTGCCGCAGGAAAGCCATCACCACCATGTTGAAGGCATTGGCGGCGGTCTGGAGGATTGTCCCTGCAAGGGCGATTGCGACGCGTCGTGCCGGGAAGAAGAGTTCTGCAAGGAACACGGTCTGCCGTGGACGCCTGTGCACAGCCATGCGAGCCCGGCAGACCTGGAGCCGGTGCATGATCATTCCCACGGGCATGACCATGCGCACGGCCACGATCACGGGCACAGTCATACGCATGATCACGATCATTCCCATGATCAGGGCCATTCGCACGATCATCACCACCATCCCTATCCGCATGCCGACCATCCGCATGGTCCACGCTCGATGGAAAAGAAGAAGGTCTGAGGCATGACCGCCTTCGCCCCCATTCTTGACCCGGCAGAAATCTACCGGCGCTCATTTGCCATCATCCAGGAGGAAGCCGATCTTGCGCGATTTGACGCTGACACCCGTTCCGTGGTGGTGCGTATGATCCATGCCTGCGGCATGGTTGATCTGGCCGATGACATTGTGGCGTCGCCAGGATTTGCCGGGAAGGCGAGGGCTGCGCTTGAGGCCGGAGCGCCGGTGCTGTGTGACGTCGAGATGGTGCGTCATGGCGTCATCACCCGCCTGATGCCAGGGGGCAATGAGATTCTGTGCCTGCTCAACGATCCAAAGGTGCGGGAGATCGCTCACCGCGATGCGACCACGCGGTCGGCAGCGCAGGTGGATCTCTGGGCCGAGCGGATGGAAGGTGCTGTGATTGCGATTGGCAACGCGCCGACGGCATTGTTCCGGTTGCTGGAACTGATCGATGCGGGCGCGCCAAAGCCTGCAGCCATCATTGGTGTTCCGGTGGGATTTGTCGGGGCGGTGGAAAGCAAGGATGTGCTTGCTGCCGATCCGCGTGGTGTTGAATTCCTGACAGTGACTGGACGGCGTGGTGGCAGCGCATTGGCCTCTTCCGCCGTCAACGCCATCGCCGGGGGGCTTGAAGGGCATGGCTAGTGGTTCAGGGACGAATGCGCCCTGGCTCACCATCATCGGCATTGGCGACAACGGGCTCGATAGCCTGGCGGCGCCTGCGCGGACACTGTTTGACGCGGCTGAGACGATTATCGCGCCCGAACGCGTGCTGGCGCGGATTGACTGCGGTCGCCGCGAAACCATTGCCTGGACTTTTGGTATCAAGGAAACCATCGCCCTGGTGATGGCGCGACGCGGCACGCCGGTGACCATTCTGGCGACGGGTGATCCGATGTTTTATGGCGTTGGCGCGACGCTGATGCGTCAGATGGATGCTGCAGAAATGCGGGTGATCCCGTCGCCTTCGGCGTTCTCGCTGGCTGCAGGCCGGCTCGGATGGGCGCTGCAGGATGTGGCGATGATCTCGCTGCATGGGCGCTCGGTGCATGCTCTGGCGGCGCATATCCATCCCGGCAATCGCATTCTTGCCCTGACCTCAAGCGGGCAGACAGTGGTCGAGGCGGCACAGATCTTCAGTGCCCGCGGCTATGACCGCTCCGAGATGCATGTGCTCGAGCATATGGGCGGACCGGACGAACGTGTGAAGGCGATGCGGGCTGACCAGATTGCCGCCGACAAGCCGCATTTTGCAGATTTCAACACCCTGGCGATTGCCTGCGAGGCGCAGCCGGGAACCGTGCTGCTGCCGACCGTTCCGGGGCTTCCCGATGACGCTTTCGAGCATGACGGCCAACTGACCAAACGTGAGGTGAGAGCGGTGACGATGGCGCGGCTAGGGCCGGTGCCTGGTGGCTTGCTGTGGGATGTCGGCGCGGGTTGCGGCTCGATCGGCATCGAATGGATGCGGGCTGCTCGCGGGGCGAAAGCGATTGCCATTGAAGCCAGCGAGGTGCGCCGCACGATGGCTGCGCACAATGCGGTTAGCCTTGGAACGCCGGGTCTTGAAATCGTTGCCGGGACAGCACCCGATGCACTTGCCAATCTAGAGGTGCCGGACGCAGTTTTCATCGGCGGGGGTATTTCCAATGACGGCGTGTTCGAAGCGTCATGGGAGGCGCTCAAGCCCTTCGGACGGCTGGTCGCTAATGCCGTGACGGTGGAGGGTGAGGCGCGGTTGTTTGCCTTGCAATCGGTGCATGGCGGTGAGCTGATCCGCATGCAAGTGAGCCGCGCCGAACCGGTCGGGCGTTATCTTGGCTGGAAGCCGATGATGCCCGTGACGATCTGGTCGGTGACAAAAGGACTGGATGCATGAGAGGCAAATTATACGGGCTTGGGCTTGGTCCGGGTGACCCTGAACTGATCACGCTGAAGGCGCATCGGATTCTGCAGAGCGTGCCGGTGATCGCCTGGCCGGCACCGGATACCGGGCCCAGTTTTGCCCGCTCGATTGCTGCGCCCTATCTGCCGGAAGGGCTGATCGAGGTGCCGATCGTGGTGCCGATGCGGACGGAAAGATTTCCGGCGCGCGATGTCTATGACAAGGCGTCTGTCGAGATCGCCGCGCATCTTGATGCGGGTCGCGACGTTGCGGTGCTGTGCGAGGGTGACCCGTTCTTCTACGGCTCGTTCATGTATGTGTTCGAACGGCTGGCGGGGGATTACCCGACCGAGGTGGTTCCGGGGGTGTCTTCGATGATGGCTGCGGCGAGCGCTGCGGGTCGTCCGCTGGCTGCGCGCAATGATGTGCTCAGCGTGGTGCCAGGTCCACTTAGCGATGAAGAGCTCACAAATCGATTCAACGCGGCAGATGCATTAGCGATCATTAAGATAGGCAGGCATTTCAACCGCTTGCGCGCGCTGATTGCCAAAATGAATCTGCTGCCTCAAGCAGTTTATGCAGAGCGTGTGTCGCTCGGGTCTGAGCGGCTTATGCCGCTTGCCGATGTGCCGGAAGACACCGCCCCCTATTTTTCCATGATCCTGATCTACAAGGGCGGCGAGGACTGGATCCAAGCCCTGCCCGGGAGCAAAACATGACCACATCTCCCGCCATTGTCATCCTGTCGGAGGCCGCGTTGCCGATGGCCCGGCGAATTGCCAAGGCCATCGGCGGCGAAGTGCATGGACTGGATCGGCGTATCACCGAAACCGTTGACGCAACCTTTACAGAGACAGGCCAACATTTGGGGGGGCTGTTCACAAACGGCCGTCCGATCGTCGCCTTGATGGCGTCCGGTGCTGTGATCCGATTGCTGGCGCCGCAGCTTCAGGACAAGCAGAGCGAACCGCCGGTTTTGGCCGTTGCGGAAGATGGCTCGGCCGTGGTTCCACTGCTTGGCGGGCATCACGGGGCCAATGACCTGGCACGGGTTATTGCGGGGACCATCGAGGGCTTTGCTGCCATCACCACAGCGGGCGATCTGAAATTCGGGATCGCGCTGGATCAGCCGCCGGAAGGCTGGGTGCTGTCAAACCCGGCTGATGCCAAACAGGTCATGGCGGATCTGGTTGCAGGCCATTTGTCACAGCTTGACGGCAAAGCTACGTGGCTTGCTGACAGCCGGTTGCCTTTGTCTTCCGATGGAGCAGTCCGGCTGAAGGTTTCGAACCGTGCGGTGGATGCGCCGGTTAATGGTTTGCTGTATCACCCGAAGAACCTGGTCATCGGAATTGGCTGCGAACGCGGTGCGAGTGGCGATGAAGCGCTGGAATTGGCCCTTGAAAGTCTGGCTCAAGCCGCGCTCTCTCCCGCTTCGGTTGGATTGGTTGCGTCGATTGACGTGAAAGCTGACGAGACGGCCGTGCATTATGTGGCGAGCCATTTTGGCTGTCCGGCGCGCTTCTTCGATGCGTCGACGCTGGAAGCCGAGACACCACGGTTGAAGCACCCGTCCGACATCGTCTTTGCCGAAGTCGGCTGTCATGGCGTCTCTGAGGGTGCGGCGCTGGCGGCTGTGGGAGCGGCTGGGGAATTGATTGCAGAAAAGCGCAAGAGCAAGCGGGCAACCTGCGCCATTGCTCAGGCCGCAGAGCCTTTCACCCGATCCGTTTTGCCGGGCAGGGCACGCGGCAAGTTGATGGTGGTGGGCATCGGCCCGGGATCGGAGGGCTGGCGCTCGCCGGAGGTGTCGCAGATGGTGGCAGCTTCTACCGACCTGGTCGGCTACTCGCTCTATCTTGACCTGCTTGGGCCGCTGGCTCGGGGCAAGGCGCGGCATGATTTCGATCTTGGCAAGGAAGAAGCGCGGGTACGCCATGCAATGGAACTCGCAGGCGAAGGCAGATCGGTGGCGCTGGTCTGTTCGGGTGATGCCGGGATTTATGCCATGGCGACGCTGGTGTTCGAACTGCTCGACAAGGCCGATGGGCCGGAAGGGCTGACGGCCGAGGCGCGACGGATCGAGATTGCAGTCTCGCCCGGCATCTCGGCATTGCAGGCAGCTGCGGCGCGTGCCGGGGCTCCGCTGGGGCATGATTTCTGCACCATCTCGCTGTCGGACCTGCTGACACCCTGGGAGGACATCAAGCGCCGGGTGACGGCGGCGGGTGAGGGCGACTTCGTCATCGCGTTCTACAATCCGGTGTCGAAGAAACGCCGGACGCAACTGGCCTGGGCGCGCGACAAGCTGCTTGAACATCGTCCTGCCTCGACGCCGGTGATCCTTGCCACCAATCTGGGCCGCGAGGGAGAGTTGATCCGCATCGTGCCGCTGGGCGCGCTCAATGTCGATGATGTCGACATGCTGACGGTGGTGGTGGTCGGATCATCGAATTCCTCGACGGTGGCCACCGGTGACGGCAAGACCTGGGTCTACACGCCGCGCGGTTACGCGCGGAAGGAAGGTACCGCCATGACCAACACGATAGCAGGAGACGCGGCATGACCGTCTATTTCATCGGCGCCGGACCTGGCGCACCGGATCTCATCACCGTGCGTGGCCTCAAGCTGATCGAGCGTTGCCCGGTGTGTCTTTACGCAGGCTCGCTGGTACCCGAAGAGATCGTGCATGCAGCGCCGGAAACGGCACTGGTCAAGGACACCGCGCCGATGCATCTCGACGAGATCATTGCCGATATGAAGACGGCGCATGAGGCCGGACAGGACGTGGCGCGGGTGCATTCGGGCGATCCGGCGATCTATGGCGCGGTGGCCGAGCAGATGCGGCGGCTTGATGCACTCTCGATCGACTACGAAGTGGTGCCGGGCGTGCCGGCTTTCGCCGGCGTTGCAGCCAAGCTTGCCACCGAGCTGACACTGCCGGAAATCGCCCAGACGGTGATCATCACCCGCACCGGCATGAAGGCGTCATCGATGCCGGAATTCGAACAGCTGGAAATTCTGGGCCAGTCGCGGGCGACGCTCGCCATTCATCTGTCGATCCGCAATCTTGATTATGTGCGCCGTTCGCTGGAGCCTTACTACGGCGCGGACTGCCCGGTCGTGATCGCCTATCGCGCGACCTGGCCGGACGAGCTGTTTATCCGCACCACGCTTGAGGGCATGAAGGAAGAGGTGCGCAAGAACAAGATCACCCGCACGGCGCTGATCATGGTCGGCAAGGTGTTCGGCGAGAACAATTTTCGCGACAGCGATCTCTACAATGCTGACTACTCGCATGTGCTCAGGAATGTCGGGAAAAAGAAGAAGGCGAAGGTGGTCTGAGCGTCAGCCTTCGGAAAATTCCGGCAATTCGGCCTGTCGTTTCTTTGGCAAGGCCGAGCGGACAAGCCGGTAGGACTGGAGGAGGCGCTCGCGGAGCTCGTCTGGCGCCATGTCCCAGGGCAACAGCAGCCATGAGCGATGGAAATACGGTGCCTTGGTGCCAACACCCCATTTCGATGAGCATCGCCGCGGTCTCGACGCTGTCGGTCTTGACCGCGACGCCCTGTGTCACCGCACCGATCGAGGCGAACATCTTGCCGCCGATTTTCCAGGCGTCGTGGCCTCCGCCCCATGGGTCGGAGACTTCGGCGCCGGGGAACGAGGCACAGATGAAGTTTACAGTCTCGCGGCTCATGGGTCTCTCCTTTCTGCACTTTACCTGGCCTGATCATCGCCGGGTATTCTAACCCGCTCATTTCGGCGGGATGAAAGCTTGGCTGGTTTCGGTGAAAACCGGCATGGCCTCGAGCCGCGCGCAATGGGCACGCAAGCCCGGATACTCTTCAGCGCCCACCATTCCGGGATGCGCCTCGCTGAGGTGCCGAATGCTGCAGGCTGCGGCAATATCGGCATGGCCGATCATGTCGCCAGAGAGGAATTTGGTCGCGGCTTCTGTCCGCGCGGTCTCCAGCGCAGCCAGCGCGCCGTGGATCTGCATGGTCAGGCGCTCTACAAGGCCGGCGGATGGTTCTTCGTGCATGTGAATTTCATAGAACAGCGTGACCGCCTTGTCGGATATGCCCGTGGCAAGCACTGCCAGTTTCAGGGCTCGATGCCTGTCCGGCTCACGGTTGGGAAACAGCGCTTCGCCATCGGGTGCCAGTGTATCGAGATAATCGATGATGGCATGGCTATCGATCAGCACATCGCCGTCGTCAAGCGCGAGTGTCGGCACCCTGACCAGCGGATTGACGGCGCGCAACCGGTCGGCATCAGAGAACACCGACCAGGGCCGGTGCTCGAAATCCAGCCTGTAGAGCTTGAGCGCGATGGCGATCCTGCGGGTAAAGGGGGAATCATACTGGCCGATCAGAATCATGGTCAAAAACTCCTGGCTGCAGTCCCACGCATTCTGCCTGGTGCACAATGACAGAAACAACTCTCAAAATGATGCTGTGATGTTCTCAACCCAGTCTGGGCGGGGCATGCGTGGTGATGGTGTCACGGAGAGCCGATCTTAACAAGATCGCTGCCGGAAACTGTCAGCTGCGGTTCAGCATGATTACCGGCAGCCCCAGCTCCCGCGCCGCCTCGATTTTGGCGTAGGCGGCGGTGCCGCCGGAGTTGCGACAGACGACATGGGTGATGGCGTGAGCGATCAGCAGCATGGCTTCCACTGCCGCTGAGTCGCCGGGGCGGCCCAGCACGAGCGTATGGTCGGGCAGATCCAGCGGCTGCTCCGGCTGGTCGATCATGCGGACGACGAAATGCACATCGTCGCGGCTCGCGAACAGGCCGATGTGCTGGGAGCCGAGCGCCAACAGAACGCGGGCGCGGGGCGGGATGACGTCGCGGGCGGCTTCGAGTGTCTCTACCTCGATCCAAATATCGCCGGATTGTTTGGCCCATGGTTTCCGAGTGTGGGTTTCGAGCGGTACTCCGGCGATCCGAGCGGCCTCGCCGGCATTGGCACTGATCTGGCGGGCGAAGGGATGGGTTGCGTCGATCAGCATGGTCACGCCGGACTTGCGCAGATAATGCACCAGACCTTCGACGCCACCAAAGCCGCCTGTGCGGACCTCGCCAGCCAGCGGCGCCGGTTCCTTGGTGCGACCGGCGAGCGAGGTGATGATGCGCGCCGCAGGTTTGCTGGCCACCAGTTGCCTGGCCAATTCCGCCGCCTCGCGGGTTCCGCCAAGGATCAGGATTGTTTCTCGTGGCGCGGGATCATCGTGCATGGGCGAGCAGGGTTCCGGCGCGATCGGTGACCATCACGTCGACCTCGACAGGGGCGCCACGCAATGTTTCAAGCACTACCTTGCGCGCCTGTGCAGCGATGAGAGCGGGAAGATCAAGTCCTTGTTCGCGAGTCAATTCAAGCACTTCCAGCGCGGTGTTGGCAGCCAGAATCCGCTGCTTCAAGTGGCTGCCGCCGAGCGTGTCGGTTTGGGTGGACAGCCACTCCATGTCGACCTGGCTGCGCCCTGAATGCAGATCCAGCGCGCCTTGGGCCAGCTTGGTGAGCTTGGCGAAACCGCCGGCAATTGTCAGGCGTGACACCGGGTGGACGCGGAGATATTTGAGCAGGCCGCCGGCAAAATCGCCCATGTCGAGACAGGCCAGATCAGACAGGCCATGAAAGGCTTGCGCGGTTTTTTCCGATGTCGAGCCGGTCGCGCCGAGCACGTGGGGGAAGCCTTCGGCGCGGGCGACATCGATGCCGCGATGGATCGAGTGGATCCAGGCGGCGCAGGAATAAGGGTGAACGATGCCGGTAGTGCCGAGCACGGAAAGCCCGCCTATAATGCCGAGCCGCGGGTTCCAGGTTTGCAGGGCAAGCTCTGCGCCATTCTCGATCGAGATTTCGATTTCGATATCTGGCGTGATGGCGTGCTCCGAACACAGCGTGGTGACGATTTCGCTCATCATCTTGCGGGGCACAGGATTGATGGCCGCGTCACCCGGTGGAATCGGCAGCCCGGCCTTGGTGACGATGCCGACGCCGGCACCTGCCTTGAAGACAATGCCGGCGCTCTCGGGCAGACAGCGGACCCTTGCCATCACCAGCGCACCGTGGGTGACGTCGGGGTCGTCGCCGGCGTCCTTGATGATGCCCGCCATGGCGTGATCATTTGCGAGGTTTTCGCGGGCCAGTGCGAAGCTTGGGGTCTCGCCCTTGGGCAGGGTGATCTCGACCGGATCAGGGAAGTCTCCGGTGAGCAGGGCGGTCAATGCTGCCTTTGTTGCAGCTGTTGCGCAAGCGCCCGTGGTCCAGCCGCGACGCAGGGCCGTGGCGGGTTTTTCCACCCGGATATCGCTTTCGCCAGCGCTCATGTCGCAGTTCTCTGTCGTCTCTTGCCTGTTGCCGTTATAGAGTGTGATTGGTACGGGTGTAACCCTTGGTGTTTCGCAGGAAACTCCTGCTCAGGTGAACGGAAAAGCATGACGGGCTGGCAACAAAATCTGCCGCAGATGAAAGCGGGCGAAGTTTGGCTGGTGGGCGCCGGCCCGGGTGATCCAGGGCTGCTGACGCTGCATGCGGCCAATGCGCTGGCGCAAGCCGATGTCATCGTGCATGACGCGCTGGTCAACGCCGATTGCCTGAAGCTGGCACGCACCGGTGCCGCGCTTGAATACGCGGGAAAGCGCGGCGGCAAGCCATCGGCAAAGCAACGCGACATCTCGCTCAGGCTCGTGGAACTGGCCCGGGAGGGAAACCGGGTTCTGCGGCTCAAGGGTGGCGATCCGTTTGTCTTCGGCCGTGGCGGCGAGGAAGCGCTGACGCTGGTCGAGCATCAGATCCCGTTTCGGGTGGTGCCCGGCATAACTGCCGGGATCGGCGGGCTGGCCTATGCCGGTATTCCCGCGACTCATCGCGACACCAACCACACGGTGACATTCCTGACCGGGCATGACTCGTCAGGCGTCGTACCGGACCGGATCGACTGGGACGGCGTGGCGCGCGGAAGCCAGGTGATCATCATGTACATGGCGATGAAGCATATTTCAGCGATCACCTCGAGCTTGATAAAGGCCGGACGGGCGGAGGATGAGCCGGTGGCTTTTGTGACCGATGCGTCGACGGCTACGCAACAGGTGCTCGAGACCACGCTGTCGCGGGCAGCGGATGATGTTGCCGCATCCGGGCTGCAGCCGCCGGCGATCGTCGTGGTCGGGCAGGTGGTGCGGCTTCGTCCGGCACTGGACTGGATGGGTGCGGCAGCGGGCAGGGTGTTGACCGCAGATCCTCTCGGAAATCGCGCTGATGCGCAGAAAGATATTGCATGACAGGCCTCATGATTGCGGCACCCCGGTCGGGGTCTGGCAAGACAACTGTGACTCTTGGACTGCTCAGGGCGCTCAAGCGCCGGGGCGTGGCGCTGGCACCGGGCAAGGCAGGCCCGGATTACATCGACCCGGCGTTTCATGCCGCAGCCAGCGGTCAGGCCTGCCTGAATTACGACCCCTGGGCCATGCGCAGTGATCTGCTGCTCGCCAATGCATCGCTGCAATCGCAAGGCGGACGGATGCTGTTCATCGAGGCGATGATGGGGCTGTTCGACGGGGCTGCGGACGGTTCCGGTTCGGCAGGCGACCTTGCCGGCCTGCTGGGGCTGCCGGTCATTCTGGTGATCGACTGCACCGGCATGTCGCATTCGGTGGCTGCGCTGGCGCGGGGATTTGCAAACTTTCATCCCGATGTTCTGGTGCCCGGCGTTATCCTGAACCATGTCGCAAGTCCGCGGCATGACGGGATGCTGCGTCAGGCGCTGGAAAAGGCCCGCGTGGACGTGCTTGGATCGCTGCCGCAAAACGAGAAGCTGGTTCTGCCTCAGCGTCATCTGGGGTTGGTACAGGCCGGCGAAAACGAAAAGCTGGCTCAGCTGATCGATGATGCGGCCGACCTGATGGAAAGCCGGATCGACCTGGACATGCTTCTCAAGCAGGCTCAACGTGCCCCAGCCAAGCCGGCACCGGCCAATATTCCGCGGCTTCCGCCGCCCGGCCAGAAAATCGCAGTGGCACGGGATGTGGCATTCGCCTTTTTCTACGAGCACATGCTGCTTGGCTGGAAACGCCGGGGAGCAGAGCTTTCGTTCTTTTCCCCGCTCGCTAACGAAGCCCCGGCAGACGATTGCGACGCGGTGATATTGCCGGGCGGCTATCCTGAACTCCATGCCGGCCGGCTGGCCGCGGCAGGTGGCTTCAAGGCGGGCATGCAGGCTGCGATTGATCGTGGCATCCCGGTCTATGGCGAATGCGGCGGCTATATGGCGCTTGGGGAAGGTCTGATCGATGCACAGGGTATCCGCCACGAAATGCTTGGTGCATTGCCGCTGGTAACGAGTTTTGCCGAACCCAAACGGCATCTGGGCTATCGGCGACTGACGCCGACGCCGGGATTTTTCTGGGACATGGAGTTGTCTGCGCATGAGTTTCACTACGCCCGCGTGGTCTCTGAAGGGGCTGCCGACGGACGCCTGTTCAGCTCGCGCGATGCGCTGGGGGCAGATCTTGGCAGTGCCGGGCTCAGGCGCGGCAATGTTGCTGGATCATTCATGCATGTCATCGACCGGATAGATTAGAGCGGATGACAAACCAGACCGAAGCACCGATTGCCCATGGTGGGGCGCTTTCCGAAGCCATAAAGCGCTATGGCGGTAGCCCGTCCGAATGGCTTGACCTGTCGACCGGGATCAGCCCCTTCACGCTACCACTGCCGGAGTTTTCGGCTGACATATGGCGGCGTCTGCCGGAACAGAGCGAGGTGCAACGGGTTTGCCAGCTGGCAATGCGGCACTATGGCGGTTCGGTGGTCCCGATCGCAGTGCCGGGCACCCAGTCGGCGATCCAGTTGCTGCCGTACCTCACGCCGAATGCATCGGAAGTCGCCATCGTCTCGCCAACTTATGGCGAGTATCAGCGGGCCTATCAGCGCATGGATGTGGTGGTTGATCCGGTTGATACGCTGGATGCTGCGGCGGCCACACGGGCCGGCGTGGTGGTGCTGGCAAATCCGAACAATCCTGATGGACGCGAGACCACACGCGATGACATCTTCGGATTTGTCCGGGCGCAGCGTCATCGGCTGGTTGTTGTCGACGAGGCGTTTGCCGACATGCGGCAGGATCTGTCCATGGCGGGGGCTGCGGGCATGGAGCCCAATCTTGTGGTGATGCGCTCGTTCGGGAAGTTTTTCGGATTGGCCGGTTTGAGGCTGGGCTTTGTGTTCGCGGAGGCGGGACTGGCCAGGATTCTGAATGACCGGCTTGGTCCATGGGCCGTCTCGGGGCCGGCGCTGGCAGTTGCGGCGCATGCGTTTTCGCGGGGTGACCTTGTCAGCGAGCTTCGCAACAAGATTGAAAAGGCGCATGCGATGACGCGGTCTGCGCTGAGCATGGCACGGGTGTCGATTGTCGGCGAGAGCGAACTGTTTTTTTGTTGCGACGTTGGCGATGGCGCCCCTGTCAGGGATCAACTGGCCAGTCACAAGGTTTTGGTACGCGCGTTCGAGCACAGCCCGTCGCGGATCCGTATCGGCTTGGTTCCCGATGAATTGTCGGCGGTCAGGCTGCGCGAAACCTTGCGGCTTGTGGCCCCGCAGCCGTCGTAATGAGCCATCTCGCGGTTCTGCTACTTGCGCTGATCCTGGATCGTCTGGTCGGAGATCCGGATTGGTTGTGGCGGCGGATCAGTCATCCTGTGGTGATCTTTGGCCAAGCCATCGGTTTCGCCGAGAGACGATTGAACAAATCGACCGATGCTGCCTCTTTACGCCGTCGAAAAGGCCAGGTTTCCGTTGCGACCCTGCTGCTGGTTGCCGCAATGGGTGGCTGGGGTCTGGCGCATTTTTTTGCGGGACTGGGTTTGCTGGGCCTCCTGCTCGAGGTGATCGTCGTTGCCGTGTTTCTGGCTCAGAAAAGTCTTGCTGACCATGTGGCGGCTGTGGCGGCAGGGTTGCGCGAGGGTGGATTGACTGGCGGACGCAAGGCGGTCTCGATGATTGTCGGGCGTGATCCGGAGGCGCTTGATGAAGCAGGGGTCTCCAGAGCCTCGATCGAAAGCCTTGCGGAGAATTTTTCAGATGGAATTGTCGCGCCGGCGTTGTGGTACGCGGTATTCGGATTGCCGGGTCTCCTGGCCTACAAGATGCTCAACACCGCGGACTCGATGATCGGGCATCTCAATGAGCGCTACACCGATTTCGGGCGTGCTGCGGCAAAACTTGACGATCTGGCCAATTGGCCGGCGGCTCGCTTGTCGGCCATGCTGATTGCTGCAGGGGCAGGCCTGGTCAAAGGAAGCGGCGCGATGCGACGGGCTGCAGGAACGGCGCTGAGTGATTCCGGTCTGCATCGCTCGCCCAATGCCGGATGGCCGGAGGCGGCAATGGCAGGGGCTCTCGACCTGGCACTGGCCGGGCCCCGGCAATATCATGGCAAGCTGGTGATGGAGGCCAGCCTGAACGCGTCAGGCACCAGGCAGGCGAGCGCTCGGCATATCCTTGAAGCGCTCTCGATCTACCGGCGGGCGCTGGACTGTCTCGTTTTGCTCGCGGCTGCTGGAATTCTTGTTTCATTTTAAATCAATAATATCAATATCTTGATGTGGTGTGTAGAATTCTATATTGGAATTTAACTTTAACTCGATAGTTCCTCTGTTTAGATTGGTCCCCGGCTAGTAAAGCCACTGATAGGGTAAATGGGGAAACAATCATGCGCAATCTGATCTTAGCAGGGCTCTTTGCCCTTTCACTTCTTCCGGTCACATCGGCTTCGGCATTTGCTGCAAAGCTCATCGCGAAGGTGGATATCTCGTCCCAGACGATGGTGGTCACCCACAATGGCAGGGTGAAATACAAATGGCCGGTGTCGACCGGTCGCAAGGGCTACTCGACGCCGACCGGCAGTTACTCCGCAAAATGGCTGTCGCGGCATCACAAGTCGCGCAAATACAACAACGCGCCGATGCCATACGCGGTGTTTTATCACCGTGGTTATGCTGTGCATGCCACCTATGACACCAAGCGGTTGGGCCGTGTTGCCTCGCATGGTTGTGTTCGCCTTTCACCCGAAAATGCAGCCAAATTCTTCGCGCTGGTGAAAAAGACCGGCAATAGCAATACGCGTATTGTGGTCAAGCACTGATACGGATTGCAATGGCGGAAGCTGTTGCTGCATCACTAATGATCAAGGCCCGGCCGATTGCCGGGCCTTTCTATTTGACGAGATGCTTGATTTCCCAGCGGTCATGAAACCATTGCCATTGACCGGGATATTCGCGCACCCAGCTTTCAACCTTGTCGTTGAGCAATTGGGCGGTGGCGGTGATGTCCACGCTGCCATCGGGTTTGCGGGGAATGGTTATGGCCGATTCGACTTCCAGCCGGTGGCGGCCGCCGGGCAGGCGGATAGAACGGGCGGGGTAGACGTCGCAATCATACTGGCGCACCAGCTTGGCGAGAAGCGGATTGGTGTGGACCTCAAGCCCGAAGAACGAGGTTTCCGCTCCCTTGTGGAATTTCTGATCGACAAGAACGCCGACACCGCCGCCGGCTTCAAGCCGTCGCGCCAGGGTGAAAGCGGCACCTGCGCGCGAAGGCACCAGATGGCCCATCGAAGTGCGCCGGGCGGCAAGTACCTTTTCAGCGACATAGGGGTTGTTGGGCGGTCGAAACAGCGCCATCACATCCAGCCCGTAGCTGGCTGCAGCAATCGGCAGCAATTCGAAATTGCCGGTGTGGGCCGTGAAAACGATAAAAGGCTTGTTGCTGTCGCGCAGCTTCAGGAACAGGTCGGCACCGCCAACCTCGATGCGTCCGGGTTCAGTTGCATCGGGATCAAAGTCGAAAAGCTTGTCGAGGAAGACGTATTCGGCTGCCAGCCGGGACATGTTGCCCCACATGTCGCGGGCAATGGCCTCACGCTCGGCTTGCGTCTTTTCGGGATAGGCGCGCTCGAGATTTCTCAGCGCCAGCCTGTGACGTTTGGTCAATGGGCCGATGCGTCGCGCCATCGTGTCGACAAAACTGATCGCCTTGTCGGCGGGAAACAGTGCGATCAGCCGAAGAAGCGCAAAAATTGCATTTGCAATCACCCAGTCGCGGGCGCGTCTGAAGGCTATGACGATGCGCGTCAGCACCATGCGGGTTGGGTTTGCCATGATGGTGCCGGCCTCAATCCATCCGCAGGATGATCTTGCCGAACACGTCGCGGCCTTCCATGCGGGCCAGCGCGGTGTCGATTTCATCGAAGCCGACTTCGGTGTCGATGACCGGGTGTGCATGGCCGGCAGCCATTTTCTGCATCGCGTCGGCCATGTTTTCCATGCGGCAGCCAAACGAGCCCAGGAGCTTGAGCTGCTGCTGAAACAGCATCATTAGGTTCATCTGGGTCGAGACCCCGGATGTCGAGCCGCAGGTGACCAGACGTCCGCCGCGCTTGAGCGACAGCATGGAGCCCGCCCAGGTGTCTGCGCCGACATGTTCAAATACCACATCGACGCCGCGTTTCTTGGTGAGTTTGCGAACAACACCCTCGAACCGGTCTTCGCGGTAGTTGATGACGTGATCGGCGCCGAGAGCCTTGGCGGGCTCGATCTTGGCGTCTGAGCCCACCGTGGTGATGACGGTGCAGCCGATCTTCTTGGCCAGCTGGATCGCGGCAGACCCGATGCCGGAGCCGCCGGCGTGGATCAGGATGGTTTCGCCCGGTTCGAGCCTGGCGTTGTCAAACAGCATGTGTTCGACCGTTCCGAACGTGACAGGGGCTACTGCTGCGCCGATCGGTGTAACGCCGGGAGGTGCGGGCACCAGAAGCCGAGCCGGCAGGTTGACTTGTTCCTGGGCAAAGCCATCGAGGTGAAAACCGTGCACACCGCTGACATGCTCGCACAGATTGTCCCGGCCTTCACGGCAGGGACGGCACAGGCCGCAGGTGCGGGCGCCATAGATCGAAACCAGTTGGCCGGGAACCAGGCCGGATACGCCGTGCCCGATCGCATCGACCACGCCGGATGCCTCTGCGCCGATGACCAGCGGCATCTTGCGCTTGGCGAACGCCATGCCGCGCCAGCCCCAGACATCGATGTGGTTGAGAGCGACAGCCTTGATCGAAACGGTAACCTCGCCGATGCTGGGCGGCGGCGGCGGCGGCAGATCAACTGTTTCAAGCTTGCGATCTTCGATGAGTTGGAGAGCCCGCATGAAATTTGTCCTTCGCCGCTTGGCGGGGCTCAGCCAGCCGCCAGTGTCTCTACAGGATTTGCCTGTACGCCGCATCCGGTGATCCCCGTCCGTACGGGTTCACACGTGAGGTGGATGCATGTTCAATCTGGCCCCGGCGTCGTCGCCGGAGCGGGGATCACTTAAGCGGGATCGGCCGACATGACAAGGCATGCGTTCTGTCCGCCAAATCCAAATGAATTGGAAAGAACGTGTGTGACCGCAGCATCGCGTTTGACGTTGGGCACCACATCGAGCGGAATGGCAGGATCCGGATTGTCATAATTGATGGTCGGAGGCAGAGTGCCGTTACTGATGGTCAAGAGCGAAAACACCGCTTCGATCGCGCCTGCGGCGGTCAGCGTGTGGCCGATCATCGACTTGTTCGATGAAACGGGAATGTCGGCCATCCGGTCGCCAAACACGGTTGAAAGAGCCAGATATTCCATCTTGTCGTTTTCCGGCGTCGAGGTGCCGTGGGCGTTGACATAGCCGATCTCCTCGGCTGACAGCCCGGCATCAGCAAGCGCTGCGCTGATTGTTGCGATTGCCGGTGCGCCGCCGGGTGAAGAGCGTGTGCGGTGGAAATCGTCAGCCTTTTCGCCGCAGCCGCTGATGACGCCCAGCACCCTGGCTCCGCGGGACACTGCGGCTTCGAGCGATTCGAGCACCAGGGTCGCCGAGCCTTCGGCAATGACGAAGCCGTCGCGATCCTTGGTGAAGGGGCGCGAGGCCTTTTCAGGCGGATCATTGTTTGTCGACAGGGCGGAGAGCAGCGAGAACCGGATCAGGGCTTCGGCGCTGACTGATCCGTCGGTGGCCACGCTCAAGGCCCGATCGGTGCGCCCCTGGCGGATTGCTTCGACGCCGAGCTGGATAGCCGTGGCGCCGGAAGCGCAGGCCGTTGACAGGGTCACCGGCAGGCCGCGGGTTCCGAACAGGTCCGCGAGGCGTTCCGAGATGGAGCCGAACAACACAGCTTCATGGAATGCCGGATCGGCCTTGTCCCGCAAGACGGCGAGGAACTGCTCGTAGGCGTTTCCGGTCATCTGGTCGGGCTTCACGCGGTCGCCGAGTTCAAAGCGCGCGCTCCACTCCGGTTCGATCGGCGGGGCTGCAAGGAACAACGGGCCACCGAATTCACCGGTAATGCCGGCCTGTGCCAGCGCCTCGATTGTGGTCTCGCGCGCAAAGGCAAAAGAGCGCTCAACTGCATTGGGAACAGGAATGTCGATAAAATCGACCGTGCCGCAGATGCGTGTCGACAGACCCTCGGAGGGAAACCGGGTAATGGGGTGAATTCCGGATTGACCGGAGGTAAGGGCGGACCAGTTGTCTGTCACGCCCTGGCCGAGGGAGGAGACAACACCCATGCCGGTGACAGCGACCAGTGGACGGCCAAGATGGTCTTTGTAGGCGGCTTTGCTCATGACATCCTCGTCAGGCGGGCGATGCCTTCACCGCGAACATGGCCAACGGTGGTCACGATCGCCGTGTTGGCGGTAGCAGATGTAGTGGCGTCTTCACCGGCCGCAAACGGGCTGACCGGAGCGTCATCATCGAGAGCCAGGCACGCCAATGCCACCGCAGTTGGAAAATGTGCTTCCAGCGAATGGCCGAAAAGCGCACCGACAGAGCGCATCGGGGCGGCGGGGAAGCGTGACTGCAGAAAATTCCGCTCGCGGGCGCTGAGCGCGGGGTAGCCGCTGGCGCCGGAGAACACCACTGTGTCTTCGCCGCCGCCGGATGCGCCGGTGTTATCGGCAAGACGGGCCAGGCGTTGCTCCAGCCGGTCCGTGTCACGCGAGCCGCGGTCTCCGAGCACCGCATCAAGGCGGGCATAGATATGCGCGCCGCGCGCCTTGGCATGCTCAAGCGATTCCAGCACCAGGAAGGCGCCTGCAGTGCCGAGATTCATGCCGTTCGCACTGCCGTCTCCGGACCAGAACGGGACTTTCGGATCCTTGCCCAGCCCTTGAATGGCTTCCATCACCATGAGCATATCGACACGTTCGGAGACAAAAGCTCCGCCGACAAGGCAATGGGTGGACTGGCCGGCGGCGATCCGGGCAAATCCGGTTTCGACGGCCGAGATGCCCGCGCCTTCCTCGCCCATCAGGGTGCGTGAGGAACCGGTTACCTTGTGAACGATGGAAATGTTGCCGGCGAGCAGGTTGGACAGTTGCGCAAGAAACAGCGTCGGGCGCAGTTCGGTGGTGAGTTTTTCATTGAGCAGCTGCTCGCGGTCGTTGCGCTTGCGGCTTTCCTCAACGATCAGCGTGTCGACATCGATGTCGCGTTCGCCGCCCCCGGCCGCAACAATCATGTCCATCGAGGCACAGGCCTCGAGATCACCCTTCAAACCGGCGTCATCAAGCGCAAGCCCGGCCGTATAGACGCCGAGCCGCTGCCAGTTTTCCATCTGGCGCTGGTCGCCACGACGCGGAATCTGCGCCGACCAGTCGATTTCCGGGAGGGGGTGGACGGTGTAGGGGGCAAAGCTCTGGCTGTCGGTTACCCGGGCCGGTGCGGTGCTCGCCATCAATTGTTCGCGATGGGCCTCACGGCCGACACCGAGCGAGGTCACCAGTCCGATGCCGGTCACCACCACCTGATGGGGTGTGTGTGTCATTGCCGGTCTCCTGCAAATTTCGCCATGGCGCTCAACAGGCCCACTTCTTCGGCCCGGCTTCGTACAATGTCGGCAAGCGGAACCTGATCGAACGCAACGGTTCTGAATTTGAGCTGGCTGTCCGCCACCTTCTTGCCGCCACTGGTAATCTTCGCCTTCGTCACCGCGTAGCCTGAGCCCTCGTGCTCGAGGGTAGCGGTGATCTCCAGTTCAGTCTCGGGCTTGACGAAGTCACGCATCTTGGCGCCATCCACCGTCATCAGGAACGGCATTGCCGCAAACCCGGTCTTGGCCAGGATCAAGAATCCGCTGGCCTGAGCCATGGTTTCGATCAGCAAGACGCCGGGGACCAGCGGCATTCCAGGGAAATGGCCCTCGAACACCGTGCTGGAAACGGGAACAGTCGAGCTTGCGACCAGTGTAGCCGCATCAAGGTCAAGTGCCTCGATTCGGTCGATCATCTGGAAGTATTCAAGCTGCATGAGGTGCTCCGCAGGGCCTTGTGGTCAGGCCTTGGCGGCCCTCAGCTCGTCGATCTTGGTGCAAAGATTGCCAAGGACGAAATACTCTTCGGTCGAAGCCTTGCCGTCATTGACTTCCTGAGTCCACTGCTCCAGCGGGATCTTGATGCCGAATTCCTTGTCGACCGCGAAAACGATGTCGAGAAAATCGAGGCTGTCGATTCCCAGATCGTCGATGGTGTGGCTTTCGGTGGTGATGGAATCGCGGTCAATCTCGCTCGTCTCGGCGATGATGTCAGCGACCTTGTCGAATGTTGCGGTCACGCTCAGTTCCTCATTGGATGATGGTTTGGCCGCAGCTATAGAAAAAACCGGCGCAAAAGCCAATGGCTTCTTTGCCGGGCTGTTTCCGGCCAAGCCTGTTCACCACACCAAATGGGGCCGATAGGGTCAGACTGCAAGCGAATGCCGTGCAACGCCGGTACCGAAATAGCCATCGAATGCCGAGGCCACCGAGCGAACGAAGGGCTGGCCCTTCGGCGTGATCTGGAACAGGCCGCCATTGAATTCGATCATGCCGTCCGTATCGCAACTTGCCAGATATTCGGCTTCGTCGAGGATATCCTCGGCCTCTGCACCGAACTCATGCCGGATGGTGGCGAATGAAAAGGCGAAATCGCACATCAGGAACTCGATGATGCGGGCGCGGATGCGGTCTTCGGTCGAAAGCTCGAAACCGCGCACCACGGGAAGCTGCCCCTTATTAACCTGCCGCTGATATTCGCCTGTTGATGGCTGGTTCTGGATGTAGCCCTGGGGCAATTGCCCGATCGACGAGGCTCCCATGCCAATCAGCGCGTCGGCGGTGTCGCTAGTGTAGCCCTGGAAATTGCGGCGCATCGTGCCGGAAGCCGCCCCCACTGCCAGACTGTCGCCCGGCAATGCGAAATGATCAATGCCAATGGCGGTATAGCCTGCAGAGGTGAGCGTCGAAGCAGCACGGTTCATTTGTGCGAATCGCTCCGTGAGGTCCGGCAGTACGGACTCATCGATCATCTTCTGATGGGTTTTCATCCACGGAACATGGGCGTAGCCGAACAGGGCAATTCTGTCTGGCTCCAAGGAGAGAACCTGCTTGATCGTGCGGTCGACGGAGTGGCGGGTCTGGTGCGGCAAGCCATAAAGCACATCGCAATTGACCGATCGCACGCCACGGGCGCGGACCTGTTCAACGACCTCACGGGTCTGTTCGAAGGTCTGTTCTCGGTTGATTGCCTTTTGCACCGCTTCGTCGAAATCCTGCACGCCGATCGAGGCGCGCGTCATACCGATTTCCGCCAATGCATCGTATTTTTCAGCGGTCAGGTCGTTGGGATCCATTTCGACGCTGATCTCGGCGTCCGGATCAAACTTGAACCGGCTGCGCAACATGGCGTTCAAGGCAATCATGTCGTCGGGTTGCAGCATGGTGGGTGATCCGCCACCCAGATGCAGTGCCGTGACCCGGCAGCCTGGATCGATCAGGCCGGAGATTGTCTCCATCTCGTTTTCGAGTGCCGTGAGATAGGTTTTCAAAGGCTCGTACTTCAGGGTCTGCTTGGTGTTGCAGCCGCAAAACCAGCAAAGGCGGTCGCACCAGGGGATGTGAATGTACAGCGATAGCGTTTGTCCCGGTGTCAGTTGACCCAACCAGCGTGCATAGACGTTGCCGTCTATCCCGGAATGGAAATGCGGCGCGGTCGGGTAACTGGTGTAGCGTGGGGCGGGGCCACCGTGTTTCTGGACAAATTCTTTTTGCATATTTTTGCACTCCGGTATCAGCCTTTACATTGCCCGGGTGGAGTGCGCGTGCCTTGACTTTGATCAAACCGCGCGGTTGTTTGAGCTGCACCCGCGGGTGAACCGAAGTGCTTTTATGGTCCGGGCAAGAGTGGGAATGGCGCGAAGGCTTTGTCGCCTCTGCGTTCGAGAGGGTTTGATGAGCGTCAAGCGCAAAGATATTCACAACTCAGACATCCCAGTGCTGTGCCAGGCGTGCGAAGCGCGTCACAAGGGTGTGTGCGGCGCTCTGGCCGCGGAGCAGCTGATCGATCTCAACAAGCAGTCGGTTCGGAAACGTGTTGAACCTGGCGTGGAGCTGCTCGGCGAGACGCGTCAGACAGAGAGTTATGCCAACATCATATCGGGGGTGGTGAAGCTTACCAAGATGATGGCCGATGGACGCCAGCAAATCGTCGGGCTGCAGTTTGCCCCGGATTTTCTTGGCCGGCCTTTTCGTTCCGACAGTGCGATTACGGCGGATGCGGCGACCGAGGTCAATGTCTGCAGTTTTCCCAAGAAGATGCTGGACCGGATGATCAAGGATACGCCGGAGCTTGAACACAAGTTGCTTGAGCAGACGCTGAAGGAACTCGACGAGGCTCGGGACTGGATGTTGACGCTGGGCCGCAAGACCGCTTCGGAGAAGGTTGCCAGTTTTCTCTACCTGATTGCCACGCACATCAACCCGGAAGCGGGTGTTGTGGAGGGGGGGATGCGATTTGATCTGCCTCTGACACGCGCGGATATTGCCGATTTTCTCGGGCTGACAATTGAAACGGTCAGCCGGCAGCTGACAAAGTTGCGCAAGGACGGGGTTATTCTGATCCACAACAACCGCCATGTCGAAGTGCCGAGTTTGGCGCGCCTGGCCGAATGTGCGTCACGCTAAATGCAATCCGGCGAAACCTGGCTGGTCCGAAGGCGCCAGTTACATCAGTTCCCTAAATACGGGATGACGATTGCTCCTCCGTCGCACGTCTCATTACAGCTTGCATTGGAATTTATTCGGCCATCCGGCAAAGAAACTTGCTCAAGTTGATTCACAGATAGACCGTAAAGAACCTCCATTCATCAGCTGTAGAATGGGACAGCCTCGTTAAATATCTGATTTTTTTGCTTGACCTCTGGCGGCGGCTGCCCCGCATCTTGGTCTGCACCGAAATCACAAATCGCTCCCCTCGATGGTCGGGATTGTATGGCTGAGATTCGAATTATCTGAATAAAAATAACAAGATAGGTTTCTTTTCGATCAATATTTTTAATGTAGACAATGTTTATTTGAGGTGTCGACGTTTCACGAGACGAACGATCAGTGCCAGCCGAGTTGTTTTGGACCAGAAAACATCAACCCGATCGACTTGCAGAAAGACAAGATTTGTCCCTATACAGGATCCTCTAAAGTAGCCGGGGAACAATAATAGAGGGCTCCATGCTATCTGATCTGATCAGAAAATTTGATCACCTTAGTGACGAACTGCTCGTTGCGGTGCGCCGTGGCGACGAAGGCGAGATCAATCAGATCGATAGGCAGCTGCAACCGTTGACACGCCGTATCTTCGATTTTGATGCCGTCAATCACAACGAGATCATGGCCCAGATCGGTTTCTTCAATCGCCTCGCGATGAGAAATTGCGAAGATGATTTCAGTGTTAAGCGTTACACGACGATGATGTCGACATTGTTTGCGCGCTACCTGGCGTCAAATGATACACGAAAGTCCCTCCCGTCGCAGCTTGAGCAGATTTCGGTTTGCGATGGCTATGACCCTTCGCTGCAGGAACTTGTTCTGGATTCGATACCGGAGCGGGTGGCGGTTATCGGACTGGACTACCGCTACATCTACTGCAACAGTCGAAATGCCGAGTTTCACAACAAGCAGCCGTCTGATTTTATCGGCAAGCACATGCTTGACGTGATTGATCAGAAGAGGTTTCAGACGCGTGCAAAGCCACGCATCGACCAGTGCTTCGGCGGCGCACGGATAAGCTACACCTACGAGGTTCCCGATGCGCATGGTCGGCTCTTCGAAGTCAATTGCCGCATGACCCCGCTGACAGGGCCTGACAAGGTGATCGCCGGTGCTGTGCTCGTGCTCAACATGCAGCCGATGTTTGCCCGGACGGCCTGACGACACGACTTCCCAGCTGGCGCTTGATATTTTGCGCCAGCCTTTCTCTGACATCTTTGGATTTCATCTTGCACGTGGCCCGTGGCCCGTCCTCGCGATGTGAGCGAACAAACCGCGTCGCATTGTTGACGTTTACGTTCACGTCAATATTTGCTAGGAAACATTGCAAATCCTGCTGCATCCTGTCTCGACTTCGTTCGCGTCATTTGCCAAACAGGATAGACCGGCCGCAAGGCCAGCCGGTGGTGAGGGAGGACGGACAGTTGGTCCGGCTTCCCGGGTATCACGAGGCTCGATATTGGAGTGATCTTGTGCGTCTGCCCGTGAGGGCGTTGCAGGATCGAAGAGGTAAGGACGTCCGATGACTGATGTGAATGAGCTGCCCGAGCGCGAGAGCATGGAGTTTGATGTGGTGATTGTCGGTGCCGGCCCGGCCGGGCTGTCAGCGGCGATCCGGCTCAAACAGGTCGATCCCGAGTTGACGGTCGTGGTTCTGGAGAAGGGCGGCGAAGTTGGCGCCCATATTCTTTCGGGCGCCGTGGTTGATCCGATCGGCATCGACAAGCTCATTCCTGACTGGCGCGATGATCCCGACCATCCGTTCAAGACCCCGGTCAAGGATGACCACTTCCTGGTTCTGGGGCCTGCCGGGTCAATCCGGCTGCCGAATTTCATGATGCCGCCGCTGATGAACAATCATGGCAATTTCATCGTGTCGCTTTCCAACGTGACCAAGTGGCTGGGCGACCGGGCAGAGGCGCTTGGCGTCGAGATCTATCCGGGCTTTGCCGCTGATGAAGTGCTGACCAATGACGAAGGCGCGGTCATCGGCGTGGCCACCGGCGACATGGGCGTGGAACGCAATGGCGAGCCGGGCCCCAATTATGCGCGTGGGATGGCGCTGCTGGGCAAATACGTGCTCATCGGCGAGGGTGTTCGCGGGTCGCTGGCCAAGCAGTTGATCTCCCGGTTCAAGCTGGATGAAGACCGCGAACCGCAGAAATACGGCATCGGCCTGAAAGAGCTGTGGCAGGTCAAGCCGGAACATCACAAACCGGGACTGGTCCAGCATTCTTTCGGCTGGCCGCTTGACATGAAGACCGGTGGCGGATCCTTCCTGTATCATCTCGAAGACAACCAGGTGGCGGTCGGCTTTGTCCTTCATCTCAACTACAAGAACCCATGGCTGTCACCGTTCGAGGAATTCCAGCGCTTCAAGACACATCCTGCGATTGCGCATGTGTTTGAAGGCGGCAAGCGGCTCGGCTATGGCGCCCGTGCGATTTCCGAAGGTGGCTGGCAGTCAGTGCCGAAGCTCGCCTTCCCGGGCGGCGCGTTGATCGGCTGCTCGGCCGGCTTCGTCAACGTTGCCCGGATCAAGGGCTCACACAATGCGGTGCTGTCGGGGATGATGGCGGCGGAACACACAGCTGAAGCGATTGCGGCAGGCCGGGCACAGGATACGCTCGAGGGTTATGACGCTGCCTGGCAGGCCTCGGAAATCGGCTCAGATCTGAAAAAGGTGCGCAACGTCAAGCCGTTGTGGTCCAAGCTCGGCACCATTGGTGGCGTGGCGCTCGGCGGTCTCGATATGTGGCTCAACACCTTGTTCGGCTTCTCGCCGTTCGGCACGATGAAACACGGCAAGCCGGATTATGCGGCGCTGGAGCCTGCGGCCCAGCACAAGAAGATCGCGTATCCCAAACCTGATGGCGTGCTGACCTTCGACAAGCTGTCCTCGGTGTTTTTGTCCAACACCAATCACGAGGAAGACCAGCCGGTGCACCTGCAGGTCAAGGATCTGGAACTGCAGAAGACCTCGGAACTCGATGTCTATGGCGGGCCTTCCAACCGGTATTGCCCGGCGGGTGTTTACGAATGGGTGGAAACCGACGGCGTGCCGACCTTCGTGATCAACGCGCAGAACTGCGTTCACTGCAAGACCTGCGACATCAAGGACCCGAACCAGAACATCAACTGGGTGCCGCCGCAGGGCGGCGAGGGACCGGTCTATACCAATATGTAAGACAGCAAATCAAAGCCAAGCGGTTTCCAAGCGAAGTCGCCATGGTGTTTGCAGACAAGCAAAAGGCGGGATCTTCGGACCCCGCCTTTTTTGCTGTTACTGAAACGCTGTCTCGAAGAAGCTTCTGAGCTTGCGTGAATGCAGTCGTTCCGGCGGCATGGCGGCGAGTTTCTGCATCGCCAGCAGGCCGATCTGCAGGTGCTGGTTGACCTGCGTCTTGTAAAACGCCGAGGCCATGCCGGGGAGCTTCAGCTCGCCATGCAGCGGCTTGTCGGACACACATAGCAGGGTGCCGTAGGGAACCCGGAAGCGGAAACCATTGGCGGCAATGGTGGCCGATTCCATATCGAGCGCAATGGCACGGGACTGCGACAGACGCTGCACCGGGCCACGCTGGTCGCGCAGCTCCCAGTTGCGGTTGTCGATGGTGGCAACGGTGCCGGTGCGCATGATGCGCTTGAGGTCATAGCCTTCCAGGCCGGTGACTTCCGCGACCGCATCCTGAACCGCAACCTGAACCTCGGCCAGCGCCGGGATCGGCACCCAGGCCGGCAGGTCGTCGTCCAGCACGTGGTCTTCGCGGACATAGGCATGGGCCAGAACGTAATCGCCCAGCGCCTGGCTGTTGCGCAGGCCGGCGCAGTGCCCAAGCATCAGCCATGCATGCGGGCGCAGCACCGCGACATGGTCGGTGATGGTCTTGGCGTTGGAGGGGCCGACACCAATGTTGACCATGGTGATGCCGCCATGGTGCTTGCTCTTGAGGTGATAGGCCGGCATTTGCGGCAATCGTGGTGGCGCAACCCCCTCGGTCGGGCTCGTTTCTCCGACAGGGGTGATCAGGTTGCCAGGTTCGACGAAGAAGTCGTAGTCGGGACTGCCTTCCGCCATCAGCGACCGCGCGTGGGCGCAGAACTCGTCGATGTAGAACTGGTAGTTGGTAAACAACACGAAATTCTGGAAATGGTCGGGAGCCGTGGCGGTGTAATGCGACAGCCGCGCCAGCGAGTAGTCGATCCGTTGTGCCTTGAACGGGGCCAGCGGCAGCAATTCGCCGGGGCCTGGTTCATAAAGCCCGTTGACGATTTCATCATCGGTGGTGGCGAGATCCGGGGTGTCGAACAGATCGCGCAACGGCATGTCGAGCTTTTCAGCCACCGCAGCTTCAACATAGGCACCTTCGCCAAAGGCAAAGTGCAAAGGGATCGGCGTGTCGGATTCGCCGATGGTTAGTGAGCCTCCGTGATTGCGCAACAGAAGTTCGAACTGCGTCGTCAGGTAACTGCGAAACAGAGACGGCCGGGTGATGGTTGCGGCGTAGCGGCCGGGGGATACGACGTGGCCAAACGACAGCCGCGAATCAACCATGCCGAAGGACGTCGTCTCCAAGCTGATCTGAGGGTAGAAGGCACGGTAGCGGCCAGCGGGTTTTTCGGTGGCAAGGCCCTGGAAGGCCTCGCACAAAAAGCGGGTGTTGCGATCGTAAATGGCTTCGAGCGCCTCAACCGCTTTCGCCGCATCAGAAAATTCCTGCGGTTCTATCGGTGTTGGTGAAATGAAGCCGTTGGCGGTGTGGGAAGAGATTCTTTGTTTCATGCATCGTTATAGACGAGAAACATTGACAAGGAAAAGACGAGCAACACCAAAAGGACTTTCAGCTTGAATGAAAGGGATGGTCAGCCATGTGCCGGGCTGAGCCAGGCACATGGGGTCAGTTGCTGTTGCGCTGGAGACTGACATAAAGAACGTAGCCGGCACCAGAAAGGCCTGGTCCCTTGTCGCCGGTCTGGGCGTAAGCATAGGCCCCGACGGGACCAACCAGGAAGCTTACCAGAGCCGTCATCCGCAGCAGGGTGGTGATGGTGTTTTGAATGTTGGTACGCATAATCTCAATCCTTCGGTATCGGTGTCAGCGCGATGCTGTGCAATTCAGGTCGGGGTGAAACACGCAAGGATCGATTGCGCCGTTGTACCAGCCGCTCTGACGGCGCCCGCCATTGGCGACGGCTGCAGCCATCAGCAAGGCGAAGATCACGAAGATCAGGCAGATGATGGTGAAGCGTCGTGCAATCGTGCTCATGTGTTGTGTCCCCTTGTTGTGAGGGAACATTCGCATGTCCCGGCTGAACGCTGCCTGAGACCGCCGTTCATCTGGCGTTCAAGGTGATTAACGGGGCAAGGCGATTAACAGGGGCAAGGCGATTGATAGAGCAGAGCGGAGGGATCGGCTGGCGCTGCCGGCTTGGCGGGTACCCGCAACTCTATCTGAACAAAACGGCTCATAAAATTTACCGATTGCTCATTGTAACTTCCGATCACTCGGTCCGGCCGTGGAGTATTATGACAATTTAAAGTTAGGCCCTTCATATTCCGAATTGCTAATTCAGAAAGCGTGAAAAATGCAAAGGCATTCGGATGACAACATAGAGGGACGAATTTACCAGCCGACACTTGATTGGCTGCTCAGATTCGATCGCCATACGGAAGAGCGCTATGAAGCCGAGCACGGCGCTGAACGTGTGGAGCAGCTCCGCAACGCGATTATTTTCGGCGTTCTTCTGTATATTTTGCATGGGGTCTCCAAGGCCGCACTGTTTCCGGGAAGCCTGGAGGTCATCCTGTCGGTCACAACTTTCGTTGTGATCCCGTTTGCCGTTACCTATTACTGGCGTATGGGTTCGATGAGCCATGAGCTGCGGGAAAACATGATGTTCCTCGGCATCTCTGTGGCGACGATCCTGCCTGTCTACATGATGTACAAGCCGAGTTACGGCATTGGATTGTATGCAAATGTTGACGTCTTGATCTGCATCATTTTCGGCAACGCCCTTGTTGCCCTGAGGTTCAAGCACGCATTCTTCTATACGCTGGCCACGCTGTGTTTTCCCGTCCTTGCGATCATGACGAATGCGGAAACCGACCTTGGACTGAAAAAGGCTCTCAGCTTTCAGTTCGCGACGGTGTGCACCGTCTGCCTGTATTCGAACTATCTCTTCGAGCGGCGTCGGTGCATGGACTACTGCGCCTCGCTCGAAGCTCAGCAGCGCGCCGAAGCTGCCGAGACATCCGAGAAACAGTTTCAGGTGATGTCGAAAACAGACTCTCTCACCGGGTTGCCGAACCGAAGGTTTCTGGATGAACGGCTTGATGAATGGGCGGCCGATGCGCGTTCGGCTGCGGTGATGATGATTGATATCGACCACTTCAAGCTGTTCAATGACACGCTCGGGCATCCGGCGGGTGATGAATGCCTCAGGGTGATCGCTGATGCGTTCACGGAAGGGTTCGACCAGCCGGACCTATTTTGCGCGCGGTTTGGCGGTGAGGAATTTACACTTGCCGTCCGCGACGTCGACGAGTTGCAAGCCCGCCGACTTGCCAGTGCGGTGGTTTCGGCAATTGAGGCGCTGGCGATACCACATCCCGGCCGCAATGACGGATTGGGCATCGTAACGATCAGCGTGGGTGTGGCGCTCAAGCCTGCGCATGTGACGACCACCAGAACGCAGGTTCTCAATCACGCCGACGAAGCGCTTTATCTTGCCAAGCGCCGCGGCCGCAACCGGTTCGTGCTCAGCGAAGATGTGCCGGAAAGCCCGGTGCTGATGAACTCGTAGGCCTGTTTTCCGGCTCACGAGGCCCTTCTTCCTATCTCAACGGATTTGCCTCTTCACGCCGGTAGCCTGCACTCTCTTTGAGACTGTGTGGTCCTTGTCACGCACGGACCGCCCTGTGATGGGGCAGGCACACCATTTCCGGCAATATGCACCCGAGCAGGTGCCTTATGCGATCGAGCGCTAAACCAATGAGGTCAACCAGCTTCATAGCGTGATGGACAGGCGGCTGGCTGACCGGGAGTTTCTGGCAGGCGAGTACTCGATCGCAGATGTGGCTTCGATCGGATGGACCCGGTCCTACAAGAGACAAGGTCAGGATCTCGATGATTTCCCCAACCTCAAACGATGGTTTGAGACCCTGATGGCGCGTCCGGCAGTGGAGAAGGGCTGCAGCATCGGCATCGAACTCCGGCAGAATATTGCTGACGGCAAAGACGCGCAGAAGGTTCTGTTCGGTCAGAAAGCGCAGTAGGCAACCGTAAAAAATGGCCCGCATCAGATTGTCTGAGCGGGCCAATTGATCTCCAGGTTTCAGCTTCCGGCCGTGTTTAGAGTTTCGACCAGTTTTCCGAACGGCACAGGACTGCAAGCACGCAGCCCTTCATCTTCATGGTTTTTCCTGAAATCGAGGCAGAACCTGAATAGGTCTTGTCCTTGGACGGATCGGTGATGGTGCCGGAGTATTTTCCGTTGCTGCCCTTCATCTTGCCGATCCGCTTCCCGCTATGCTTGCCGGATTTCAGCGTCACGCAGTAAGAGCCACCGCAGCTCGAGATCGATGCGGTCTCACCGCTCTTTGTCTTCCAGTTGCCCTCGATTGGGTCGGCCAGTGCCGGAGCGGCCATCGCAACAACGAGTGCGCTGGCGGTAATCAGTGTACGGATCATGATGTTCCTCCCAGGAATATGAGCGCTTCCTCAAGCGCATTTCTTACTTAACTCGACTTTACGTAAAGGTAAACTGGCATTTCTGAGGGATTTGAACGTGGCAGCACGGGCTCTGCGAGGCGGCAATGTGACCTCGTTTCCGGCAGCTCCGCTCAGATTTTCAGAAAATGCGATGTATCCTTGGTTAGCCGTTCGTAACTTTTTTGACGCGGCCCAAAAAGCCGATTTCGGCCAGTCCCGCCGAAACGCAACGGCTTCGATGTTTAACAAAATCCCAAATTTACCAAGCATTTGGACTTTGTTCGTTTCCAGTTAAGCATGCAATTTAACGCGCTTTTTAGTCGATAACGGCACACTCCAATCCAACAAGACAGCGCCGGACCCAACCGGACGACCACATGCAGTAACGGCTTCTCAGGAGCTGACAGGGACAACGAAACAAAGTTATTACAGGGACTGAAAAAATGGCACGTTATGAAATTCACGATCACGACCAGGCAATCATCGGTGGCGAAGCCAAGGCAGATGTTTTCTGCGAAATGGGCCTGATGTATGCGACCGGACGCGAATGCGAAGTCGACTTCATCGCCGCACACAAGTGGCTCAACATTGCCGCCATCAAGGGGTCGGACCGGGCGGCAACACTGCGCGCTGAACTGGCCGAAAGCATGAGCAAGGCCGAACTTGCAAGCGCCCTTCGCGCTGCACGCGAATGGATGACCATGCATTGAATCGGGAATTGTTCCCGACATTGCGCCGGAAAGGCGTTTGCACGGCAGGGTGTCCGAACGGACAGTTCCAGGCCACCCTTTTCAACTCTTTACCTCGAGGGGAACGAGGTGGAAGCCATAACTCCGGCCAAAACGGAGAGGCTTTCAGATAGGCCGCGATTGACCAGGACTGGTCGGTCGCGGCTTTTTTCGTTTCAAGGCGCAGGGATTGGTTCAGCCGAGACCAGCTACGACATCTGCCAAGGTTTTCTCGAACAGGTCGATCTCGGGCTCGGGGCCTGTCGAAATTCGGATGCAGCGGTTGAGAGGGGCTACGCCGGGCATGCGGATGAAGACACCGCGGCTGACCAGACCATCGAGGATTGCCTTTGAGTAAGCCGCATCGCGGCCGCAATCGATGGTGACGAAATTGGTGGCCGAGGGAATCGGATTGAAGCCGTGGGTGCTTGCGATTGCCGCGATCCGAGCTCTGGAATCCGAGACTTGGGCCAGCACATGGTCAAGCCAGTCCTGATCCTTCAGTGCCGCGAGCGCTGCGGCCTGGCCCAAGCGATTGACGCCGAAATGGTTTCGCACCCGGTGAAACATGGCTACGCTGTTGCCGGCGCCAAAGACATAGCCGACCCGCTGGCCGGCCAGGCCGTAGGCTTTGGAAAAGGTGCGGAACCGGAGCACATTGGGCATGTCGGCAAGTGCGGTGATGGCGGGCAGGGCGGCAGCCGGTGCGGTTTCACCATAGGCTTCGTCGAGCACCAGCATCGTGGTTTCCGGTAATGCGCGGGCAAAGGCTGTGATGGCTTCTGCCGAATGCCAGGTGCCCATCGGGTTGTCGGGATTGGAGAGATAGACCAGCGGCGCGTTCTCGCGTCGCACAGCGTCGAGCAGCGCATCCAGGTCCTCGTGGTCATCGCGGTAAGGCACGGTGACAAGCTTGCCGCCAAAGCCTGCGACATGGAAATTGAAGGTTGGATAGGCACCGAGCGAGGTTACGACCGGGGTGCCTGGCTTAACGATCAGCCGGACAACGAGTCCCAGAAGCCCGTCTATGCCTTCGCCGACCACCACCCGTTCAGGCGCCAGGCCTAGATGCGCGCCCAGTGCCATGCGCAAATCATGGTTCTCCGGATCGGCGTAGCGCCAGCTTAGCGGGGCTTCGCGCGTGATTGCCTCAATCACAGACGGGGCCGGACCAAAACCGTTTTCATTGGCGCCAAGCCGCGCCTCAAACTGCGCACCACGCGCCCGCTCCTGGGTTTCCGGCCCGACGAACGGCACGGTGGGCGGCAGTGACTGGGCAAGGTCAGTAAAGCGGGGGAATGCGGGCATCGGCGGTCCTCGACAAATGGCTTGAAATCCCTAACTGCAATGGGGCCGGGCATCAAGCGGGGCGGGTGGCCCAGCGCATCACTCTTTGCGTCGCGTGCTTGCCCGGTCTATGACGAAAGTCCCGCCACGTGCCCTGAGTCTCCCGCGATGCCCCCCTTCGCCGAAACCATTCTTGTTGTCTTTACGCTGATTGCCATTGGCTATGGGGCGGCGGCGTTCCGGGTGCTCAAGCCTGCCACCGGCGACGGGCTGTCGGATTTCGTGTTTACGATCGCGGTGCCGCTTTTGCTGTTTCGCATCATCGCAACGGCAAGTTTCGATCATGGCGCACCATGGAGCTTGTGGGCGGCTTATTTCGCCTCCGTGCTGGTGACATGGGTTTCGGCGCACTGGGTCATCCGCGCAGGCTTTGGACGGGATGCCCGGTCCGCCGTGGTGGCCGGGGTGACGGCCGGGTTTTCCAACATGGTGCTGCTTGGCATCCCGTTCATGACCGGCGTCTACGGCGAAGCGGGGCTGGCGATCCTGTCGCAGCTTGTCTCGGTTCACATGCCGATCATGATGGCCGCCTCGGTCATCCTGTTTGAATGGGCGCTCAAGCGGGATGGCGCCAATACAGAGAGCAAAACCGTGTTTGCCCTGTTGGCCGGCTTTTTGCGGCAGCTTTTCTCCAATCCGCTGATCCTCGGCATCCTCAGTGGGTTTCTGGTCCGGCTATCCGGCCTCGAAATTCCGGTGATAGCCGACCGGGTGATTGGCAGTCTTGGCGGGGTTGCAGGGCCGCTGGCGCTGTTTGCCATGGGGGTGTCGCTGCAGGGCTACGGCATTCGCGGGCAGGTGCCGCAGGCGGTCTCGCTGGTGGCGTTGAAGCTGATGCTGATGCCGGCGGTGGCGCTGGGCATGGCGCTGGTGCTCGGATTGCCGGAGCTTCAGGCCAAGGTCGTCGTGGCTGCGGCATCACTGCCCGCCGGCGTCAACAGCTGGCTGATTGCCAACCGCCTGGGCACCGGGCAGCGGCTGGCGTCGAGCTCGATGACGCTGGGCACTGCGATGGCTGCGGCCACAACCGGGCTGTGGCTGCTGATCGCCGACGTGGTGCTGTGAAAGCCTGTGTACTGGGTGAGCGATTGTTTCGCTTTCGTTTGTTTTCTTTTGACATTCGCAATTGTTTCGAATTACAAAAAACTAAGCTTGTTGCATGAGCGGAGAGGCCAATGACACAGGACAAAGTCTATGATGTTTTCGTCATTGGCGGCGGCATCAACGGATGTGGCATTGCCCGCGACGCCATCGGCCGCGGCTATTCGGTGTTTCTGGCAGAGATGAATGATCTCGCCTCGGGCACGTCATCCTGGTCATCCAAGCTTATTCATGGCGGGTTTCGCTATCTCGAATATTACGAGTTCCGGCTGGTCCGCGAAGCGCTGAGTGAACGTGAGGTGCTGCTGTCGAATGCGCCGCACATCATCTGGCCGCTGAGGTTCGTGCTGCCACATCACAAGGATATGCGCCCGGCCTGGCTCTTGCGGCTTGGGCTCTTCCTGTATGACCACATCGGCACGCGCAAGCTGCTTCCGGGCACCAAGACTGTGGATCTGAAAACCTCGCCGGTGGGCAAGCCGCTCAAGCCGCTGTTTGCAAAAGGCTTCGAGTATTCAGATTGCTGGGTCAATGATGCCAGGCTTGTTGTGCTCAATGCGCGCGATGCGGCGGACCGCGGGGCTGAAATCAGAACCCGGACCGAGGTGACATCTGCCGAGCGCAAGGACGGTATCTGGGAGGTCAAGATCAGCGACCGGATAACGGGTGCCAGTGAAACGGTGAAGGCGCGGCTGATCGTCAATGCGGGCGGGCCGTGGGTGGACCGGATCTTGTCAGGCGTCGTCGGACGCAATGATGCGCACAATGTACGGCTGGTGCAGGGCAGCCACATCGTGGTGCCGAAACTGCATGATCATGACCGTGCCTATATTTTCCAGAACGGCGACGGCCGGATCATCTTCGCGCTACCCTATGAAGAGGATTTCACCCTGATCGGGACGACGGATCAGGATTATACCGGCGACCCCAAGGATGTTGTCATCACCGACGGCGAGATCGATTACCTGTGCGCTGCGGCAAGCGAGTATTTCGCCAAGCCGGTCGAGCGCGAGAGCATCGTCTGGACCTATTCGGGCGTGCGGCCGCTCTATGATGACGGGGCGTCGGAAGCCCAGGAAGCGACGCGCGACTACGTGCTCAAGCCTGACCCCGCCGACGGCGCGCCGCTGATCAATATTTTTGGCGGCAAGATCACCACCGCCCGCAAGCTGGCTGAATCGATGCTGGAGCTGATCGAGGATCGTCTTGGCAAGAAATCTGCGTCCTGGACCCACCGGGCAGCGTTGCCGGGCGGCGACTTCCCTGCTGACGGGTTTGAGGAGCAAGTGACCAGGCTCAAGTCCGATTACGCCTTTCTCGAAGCCAGGGAAGCCCACCGGTATGTCCGTCACTATGGCACACTGGCCTGGACTTTGCTGGGCGAGGCCAAGACACGCGAAGACCTGGGACAGCACTTCGGTTATGGCCTTTATGCCGTGGAAGTGGATTACCTGATCGCACAGGAATGGGCGATGGAAGCGGCCGACGTGCTCTGGCGGCGCACCAAGCGCGGACTTCGTCTCGACAAGACGCAGATTGCCGCGCTTGAGGCCTACATGGCAGGCGCGCTGGCAGCTTGAGGGCCGCTGCAGGGGAAGGGGTTTTCGCAGAGGACGAATCCGGGTCATATGCGGCACGGAATTGGAGGACAGCATGAGCGGATATATTCTCGCGATCGATCAGGGGACCACCTCAAGCCGGGCCATTGTCTTTGACGGAGAGATGCGCATAGCCGGTGTGGGCCAGAAGGAATTCACGCAGTTTTATCCGGAATCGGGCTGGGTCGAACATGATCCTGAAGAAATCTGGGAAACGGTCGTCTGGTCAGTCGAGCAGGCGCTGAAAAATGCCGGTGTCGAGGCCTCGGACATTGCCGGAATCGGCATCACCAACCAGCGCGAGACCGTGGTTGTGTGGGAGCGCGACAGCGGCAAGCCGATCCACAATGCGATTGTCTGGCAGGATCGACGCACCTCATCCTATTGCGAGAAGCTCAAGCACCAGGATCTGGAAAAGAGTTTTACCCGAAAGACCGGGCTTTTGCTCGATCCCTATTTCTCCGGCACCAAGCTGTCATGGATGCTGACCCATGTAGAAGGCGCGCGGGCACGCGCCGCGCGCGGCGAGTTGTGCTTCGGCACCATCGACAGCTTCCTGATCTGGCGGCTGACCAGCGGCAAATCCTTTGTCACTGACGCCACCAATGCATCGCGCACGCTGATGTTCAACATCACCACGCAGGAATGGGATGAAGACCTGCTGAAGATCCTCGAGATTCCGGCGGAGATGCTGCCGGAGGTCACGGATTGCGCCGCGGATTTCGGCATCACCGACAAGAGCCTGTTCGGCGCGGAAATCCCCATTCTGGGCGTGGCCGGCGATCAGCAGGCAGCGACCATCGGCCAGGCCTGTTTCGAACCGGGTATGTTGAAATCGACCTATGGCACCGGATGTTTCGCGTTGCTTAACACCGGCGAGGACCTGGTGCGGTCGAAGAACCGGCTCTTGACCACGGTTGCCTACCGGCTTGACGGCAAGGTCACCTATGCGCTCGAAGGCTCGATCTTCATTGCGGGTGCCGCGGTGCAATGGCTGCGCGACGGCATCAAGGTGATCAAGAAAGCCGAGCACAGTGGCGATCTGGCCGCGGAAGCCGATCCGACGCAGGACGTGTATCTGGTGCCGGCTTTCACCGGTCTCGGTGCGCCGCACTGGGATGCGGACGCACGCGGCGCGATCTACGGCATGACCCGCAATACGGGGCCGGCAGAATTCGCCCGTGCGGCGCTGGAGGCGGTTTGTTACCAGACGCGGGATCTGCTGGATGCGATGCACAAGGACTGGAAGGGCTCTGACGCGGATACGGTTTTGCGCGTAGATGGCGGAATGGTGGCTTCGGACTGGACCATGCAGCGGCTGGCCGACATTCTCGATGCGCCGGTGGACCGTCCAACCATTCTTGAGACCACGGCGCTGGGGGCTGCCTGGCTGGCCGGTCAACGCGCCGGGGTCTGGCCCAAGCAGAACGATTTTGCCAAGGCTTGGGCGCTCGATACCCAGTTCAAGCCCGAGATGGATGACAAGACCCGCAACGCCAAGCTCAAGGGTTGGCGTGATGCGGTGCGGCGGACGTTGAGTTAGGCGAAATACCTGTTCCTGTGCACAATGCGCATTTGAAGCGTGAACAGTCACACGTAAAGGGCAGGAATTGATGGATGCCGTGACACACCGCACTGCCGAGCTGAGCGGCCATTCGTTCCACTATCTCGAATGGGGCAATGCGGATGCGCCGGTGTTGCTGTTTCTGCACGGATTTCCCGAATACGGCGGAGCCTGGACCGAAGTTGCTGAGAGGCTGGCGGACAGCTACCGCTGCATTGCCCCGGACCAGCGCGGGTTTGGCCAGAGCTGGGCACCGCCGGAGGTCGAGGCCTACAGTCTGCGTGATCTGGTCGGCGACATGGTTGAGCTGATTGGTCATCTGGGTGGTGGGCCGGTCACGGTGGCTGGTCACGACTGGGGAGCTGCGATCGCCTACGGGCTGGCGATGTTTCAGCCGCAACTGGTGTCGCGGCTCATAATCATCAACGGAGTTCATCCGGCGCCGTTCCAGCGCGAGCTCGCTGCCGGAGGTGCGCAGACCAGTGCTTCGCAATACATTCTTTATCTGCGTGCGGAAGGATCGGAAGACCGGCTGGCTGCGAATGATTTCGGCGGGCTGATGAAGCTGTTTTCGGCGAAGATGGATCTCGGCTGGATGACGCCCGAACGGCGCGAACTCTACAAGGCGGAATGGTCACGTCCCGGGCGAATGCGGGGAATGATCAACTGGTATCGGGCTTCGCCGCTCAAGGTGGCGGAACCGGGTGTGGCTTTAACAGATGTTCCCGCGCTCTCGAAAGACCGGTTGCAGGTGCGCTGTCCGCATCTGCTGATCTGGGGCGATGAGGACACGGCCTTGCTGCCAGCCTGCATCGAAGGGCTGGAAGACTATGCCGCGGAGCTGACCGTGCGCCATGTGCCAGGTGCGGATCACTGGATCTGTCACCAGAAACCGGATGAAGTTGCCGGGCTGATCCGGTCGTGGATTGAACCAGTAGCTAAGTGATCTTCGCACAAGCATTGTCGCAGCACACAAGCTGTCCGCCAGCACCGACAACCAGGCCTCTGGCCCTGTTCCCAATATACGCTACTATGCGGGCCCTGGGATCTTGATGAGGAGCATTGCGATGCAGCTTGGTGCGTTTTCACTCAGCCTGGCGGTCAAGGATCTGGCTGCCTCGCGGGCATTTTATGAGAAACTCGGATTCACAGTGTTTGGCGGAGACGCGGAGCAGGGATGGCAGATCCTGCACAATGGCGGCTGCGTGATTGGGCTTTTCCAGGGGATGTTCGAGAAGAACATGCTGACCTTCAATCCGGGCTGGAGCGAGAGCGCGACGCCGCTTGAACAATTTACCGATGTTCGGGAGTTGCAGAAGCAGCTCAAGTCCAATGGCGTTGCTTTCGAGGCTGAAGCCGACGAGGCGACAACCGGTCCGGGGAGCTTTCTGATCAGAGATCCGGACGGCAATCCGATCCTGGTCGATCAGCACCGGTAACAGCCGGTTTTTCCCGGAGCTGGCGCTTGAAGCATTTTCTCAAATCCGGTTTTGACCCTGATTCAGAAAAGCCGCCCATTTGCCTGTTCGTGAAAGCTTACAAGCAGTCGTGCATGCAAGCTTTCGCGTTTTATTCGATGAAGCTGACGCTGACGCCGGGCGTGACCATGTCGGCCAGTTCCTCGGCGTCCCAGTTGGTCAGACGCACGCAACCGTGGCTCTGGGTCTTGCCGATGGTGGACGGCTCCGGGGTACCGTGAATGCCGTAGGTGGGCTTGGACAGCGCCATCCACATGGTGCCGACAGGACCGTTCGGCCCGGGCGGGACCTGCAGGATCTTGTCATTGTCGCCCTGCTTGAAATTGATCTTCGGGTTGTAGGTGTAGCCGGGATTGTGCGCCACACGCTCGATGGTGACTTCGCCGGAGGGAGACGGTGTGTCGGTCGAGCCGATGGTGGCCGGGTAGGCGGCCAGGAGCTTGCCGCTGGCATCATATGCGCGAACCTGCTTCTTGCCCTTGTCGGCGACGATGCTGGTAACGCTGCCGGCCTTGCTCTGGCCCGTTGCCACGACCTTGATCTGGACGCCGGGCAGGGTGAAGTCGACGTCGGGGTTGAGTTCCCTGAGATAGGCCTCATCCATGTGAAAGCGTTCCGCCAGCATTTCGAGGGTGGAGGTAAAGGACATGCGCTCAAGCCGCGCCTTTTCGGCGTAGTCTGACGGGATCGAGGCGACGAACGGTCCGGCGGCGTCTTCGGCGGTGATGGTGTAGGTGGCGAACGCCAGGCCGCCATCAGCTGCCAGACGGCTGACAATCAGATCGGTGTCTGCAGGGTCGAGCCGCTCGCCGGTGGCCTCGAACCATGCATCCAGCGCCTTGTTGACGTTCGATCCCATGCGTCCGTCGATGACGCCGGGGGACACACCGTTGCGGTCGAGATAGACCTGAAGCGCGGTGACTTGCGCCTTGGTCAATTTGGGTGTTTTCGGCGCGGGTTGTGCCTGCTGTTTCGGCGCTGCCGGTTCTTCGGGGACTGCTGATGGTTCGGCCTGCGGCACTTCGATTATTTTCGGGCGCGTGGGAACCGTGCCGGTGGTCGGGTTCAGATCGCGGCGTTCAATACGGGCGCTTGGGGCCTCGGGAAACTCATCGCGAGAGACTTGCTGACGCGGCGGCAGGGGCCGTTCGGGGAACTGTGACGGTTCAACCCTGCGCCCGCCGCCGCGCTGCCTGCCGCCGTTTCGCTCCTGATACTGCCAGGCAGGAATCTCAAACCCGATAACCTGATCCCAGTTGTCGACGAGCAGCCTGCGGCCCTGATTGTCCAGAATGATACGAACCGAACCGGTTTCCGGGATGTTGCGCATCAACCGGCCATCGACGTCGACAAGTACCATGCGCTGGCCGCGATACTGGTCGGCAAAGGCCGGCGCAGCAGAAAATGTGGCTATGGCTGTTAGTGCCACTGCCAGGACAGCGGCCTTGGGGCGAAGCGGGACGATGGTCATCATTTGGTCAACCTGCGGCTGGAACGACAATAATGCGAACATCATTGCCAGAGTCTGCTGAATGCAAGCTGAACAAACGTGCGAAAATCGGCTTCAGTATGGCAGGCCGATGTAGTTTTCGGCGAGCGCGGTTTTCATCGCTTCGGATTCCAGCGTGTAGGCCAGTTCGGTCTCGGTGATCCGTGCGTCGAAGGGCGCCTGGTCGGGGAAACGGTGCAGCATCGTCGTCATCCACCAGGAAAAGCGGACCGCTTTCCAGACCCTCGACAGGGCGCGTTCTGAATAGGCATCAAGCAGAGCCGTGTCCTGATCTACGAAATGGCCACGCAATCCCTCAAACAGATAGTGGACGTCGGAAGCTGCGAGGTTGAGGCCCTTGGCGCCTGTCGGTGGCACAATGTGCGCGGCATCGCCGACGAGAAACAGGCTGCCAAAGCGCATCGGCTCGGCGACAAACGAGCGCAACGGCGCGATCGATTTCTCGAATGAGGGGCCGGTAATCATCGCTTCGGCCGTTTCGGGGGGCAGGCGGCGGCGCAACTCGGTCCAGAACTGGTCGTCCGACCAGGCTTCGATGCTGTCATCGGAATTGCACTGGATGTAGTACCGGCTGCGTGTGTTGGAGCGCATCGAGCATAGTGCGAAACCGCGAGAGTGATTGGCATAGATCAGCTCGTGGCTGACGGGCGGAACATCGGCAAGAATGCCGAGCCAGCCAAAGGGATAGACCTTTTCGAAAGTGCGTATGGCATCGTCGGGGACCGAGCGGCGGCTGGCGCCGTGGAAGCCGTCGCAGCCAGCAATGAAACGGCAGTCGATCCGGACGGCTTCGCCTTCGATCTTGCCCGTGACATAAGGCTTGTCGCTGTCGAAATCGTGAAGCTCTACATCGGCGGCTTCATATTTGGTAATGCCGCCGGTTTGCTTTCGGCATTCGACGAGATCCCGTGTGACTTCGGTCTGTCCATAGACCATGACGGTCTTGCCGCCGGTCAGCTTGGTCAGGTCGATGCGGTGGGTGTCGTTCTCGCGGGTTATGGCGAAGCCGTCATGCGGCAGACCTTCGGCATGCATCCGCGCGCCTGCGCCGGCCTGTTCCAGCAGATTGACTGTGCCTTGCTCGAGAACGCCTGCGCGAACGCGCGAGAGAACGTGATCGAGGCTGGAACGCTCGAGAATGATCGTTTCAATTCCGGCGTTGTGCAATAGTTGCCCGAGCAGCAGGCCGGATGGACCGGCGCCAATGATGCAGACCTGGGTGGACAACGTCTTCATGCGGGTTTTCCCATCTCTTTAATTGAACCTATCAATGCGGACGCCGCTGCCAGACCGACGCCGGCGGTTTGACACATCTGCGGCAGGATCATCCATTCGAGCATCCAGGCCGCTCCGGAACGCTCCAGCTCGTGAACCTGTGCCTGGTGCATGCCGGAGACCAGTGTGGAATTGTAACGCGCCAGCGTGATCAAGCGTTCGGCGGTGACGGGGTTCTGCTTGTGTGGCATGGCAGAGGAGGAACCTCCGCCTGCGAGCTGGATATCCTGACTGCCGCGCAGCGCCATCAGCGCCACATCCTGGCCGATCTTGCCGAGTGCTCCGGTCAGCTCGGAGAGCCAGTTTGCCTGAGCCAAAACCGGGCCACGGTCGGCATGCCAACAGTAGCCTGGCCAGCGCAGACCGAGTTCGTGCGCGATAGTCTCGGCAACCGTCTGCGCGTTGTCACCCAAAGCCTGAAGGTCACCGACTGCGCCACCGAACTGGAGCACACGGGTCTGTTCGGACAAGGCCGGCATCCGATCATGCAACGACTGCAACGGATGCCTCCAGGCGGCAATGCGGGTGGTCGCCTGAAACGGGATCGCGGGCTGCATCCGTGTAATGGCCTGAAGCGTGTGAGAGCCGTCTCGTGCGGACAGATCTGCAAGTTCGCCAAGCAGGGTTTCAAGCCGTGCAGCAAGAATACCATTGATGGACGCCAGTGCCTCGACGGTGGCGGTGTCCATCAGGTCCTGACTGGTGGCGCCGTGGTGGAGCATGGACTTTGCCGGGCCCGACACATGAGCTCGCAGCTGGCGTACATATTCAGGCACGGACACGCCGTCGCGGACACCGGCTTCGGCAATTGCCGGGCCATCAGGCTGAAAGCTTGCAATTTGCTCAACCAGCTGGGTGGCATCGTCGGGCGTAACAAGTCCCGCCCTGGCAAGGCCGCTGATCAGTGCCCGCTCGAAGCGGGAGAAGCTGGCGAACATCGCATCATCGGAAAACCGCTCGGCGATCTCACGGTCCTTGAACAGACCGGCCGTCCATGTCTGTCCGCCAGCTGCCATCTCAGACCCGCTCGAGTGCGATGGCGATGCCCTGGCCGACGCCGATGCACATGGTGGCGAGCGCCAGCTTCTCGTTGCGGACTGCCAGTTCAAGTGCTGCAGTGCCGGTGATGCGGGCGCCGGACATGCCGAGCGGATGGCCCAGCGCAATGGCGCCGCCATTCGGGTTGATGTGATCGGCGTCTTCCTGAAGACCGAGCTCGCGCAGCACGGCGATGCCCTGGCTTGCGAAGGCTTCGTTGAGTTCGATGACGCCGAAGTCGGACGGCTTGAGGCCAAGTCGCGCACACAGTTTCTGTGACGCGGGCGCAGGGCCGATGCCCATGATGCGCGGATCGACACCGGCGGTGGCGCCACCGAGAATGCGGGCAATCGGGGTAAGCCCGTGCTTTTTTGCAGCCGCTTCGCTGGCAATGATCAGGGCCGCTGCGCCGTCATTGACGCCGGAGGCGTTGCCGGCAGTGACGCTGCCGCCTGCACGGAACGGGGCCTTGAGTTTTGCCAGTTGCTCAATCGTGGTCTGCGGGCGCGGATGCTCGTCGGTGTCGACAACAACCGGATCGCCCTTGCGCTGCGGGATGTTGACGGCAACGATTTCCTTGGCGAAACGGCCGGAGGCCTGGGCCTTGCCGGCGCGGGTCTGGCTGCGCAGGGCAAATGCGTCCTGGTCTTCGCGGCTGATGTTGAAGTCCTCGGCGACGTTCTCGCCGGTTTCCGGCATGGAATCAACGCCGTACTGGGCCTTGAGGGCCTTGTTGACGAAACGCCAGCCAATGGTGGTGTCGTAGATTTCGGCATTGCGGGAGAAGGCCGTGTCGGCCTTGGGCATGACGAAGGGCGCGCGCGACATGCTTTCAACGCCACCGGCCAGGACCAGTTCGGCTTCTCCCGAGCGGATGATGCGCGACGCGGCAAGGACGGCATCCATGCCTGAACCGCAGAGGCGGTTGAGCGTGGTGCCCGGTACAGAAACGGGCAGCCCCGCAAGCAGCGTCGCCATCCGCGCGACGTTGCGGTTGTCTTCGCCGGCCTGGTTGGCGCAGCCATAATAGACTTCTTCGATCGCATCCCAGTCGACGGATGCATTCCGCTCTTTCAGCGCCCGTAGCGGGACAGCACCGAGATCATCGGCGCGAACGCTGGAAAGCGCGCCGCCGAAGCGGCCGATCGGGGTACGAACATAGTCACAGATAAATGCATCGGCCATCAGGCTGCTTCTCCAGATTTTCCGCCGGAATGGGCGGCTTTGGTGCGGGCATTGAGATCGCGCAAGGTTTTGAGCTCAATCTCTGTCGGGGCCGGGGTCTCTTCAGTTGCGTCGGCGAACTTCACGGTCCAGCCGCATTCGGCTTGAACCATCTCGCGAGTCACGCCCGGGTGCATGGAGACCACGGTGAACTCACGTGTTACAGGATCGGGCTTCCAGACCGCAAGGTCTGTAACCATCAAGGTTGGTCCCTTGGTGGTGATGCCGAGGCGCTCGCGGTGATCTCCGCCTTCGCCATGGCCAAAGCTGGTGAAGAAGTCGATCTTGTCGACCATGGCCCGCCTGGATTGCTTCAGCGTGATGAAGATCTCGCCGCAGGATGAAGCAATCTCGGGTGCACCGCCGCCACCGGGCAGGCGGGTCTTGGGCTGCTCGTAATCGCCGATCACAGTGGTGTTGATGTTGCCGAAACGATCGATCTGGGCTGCACCGAGGAAACCGACGGTGACGCGTCCGCCCTGAAGCCAATAGCGGAACATCTCGGGTACCGAGACGGTCGTCACTGCGGTGTCGCAAAGTTCGCCGTCGCCGATGGAGAGCGGCAGGACGTTCGGAGCGGTACCAATGGTGCCGCTTTCATAGATCAGGGTCACGTCGGGCGCATGGGTCAGCCGCGCGATGTTGCAGGCAGCCGATGGTGCGCCGATGCCGACAAAACAGACATCGGTGTTCTTCAGGGCGCGGGAGGCCGCAATGGTCATCATTTCATTGGAGGTGAAATCGGTGTCGCTCATGCCGCGCTCCTGAGATGTTTGATCCGGTCGGCGAAATCTTCCGGCTTGGCGTCGAGAACATTGTCCTTCATCCAGGCGAGGAAGGTGTCGCGATCTGCCGCGATCTTGTCCCAGGCGATATAGCTGGCGTTGTCACGGGAATAATATCCGTGCGCATAGGAGGGGTGCGCGCCGCCGGGCACGAGGCAGATGGCGGTCACGGCCCAGCCGGGCAGAACACAGGCGTTGGGATGGGCGTCGAGATCATCGACAATTTCCTCGACGGTGACGACCGAGCGCTTGGCTGCCAGCACGGCTTCCTTCTGTACGCCGACAATGCCTTCGATCAGCACGTTGCCCTTGCGGTCGGCCTTCTGGGCATGGATGAAGCTGACGTTGGGGCGAATGGCCGGTACTGCTGCGAGTTCCTCGCCGGTGAAAGGGCAGGTGACCGAGCGAATGTTCGGGTTGACGCTCGGCAGCCCCGCGCCCTTGTAGCCACGCAGAACTGCAAACGGCAGTCCGGCGGCGCCCGCCTCATAGGCATTGGCCATGGCAGCGTGGGAGTGCTCTTCGATCTCGATGCGGTGCGGCCAACCGTTTTCGACAGAATCACGCAGCCGCCGGAGCAGGCCGACGCCGGGATTGCCGGCATAGGAGAAGATCAGCTTGCGCACAGCACCGACGCCGATCAACTGGTCGTAGACGACATCCGGCGTCATGCGGACCAGCGTCAGGTCCTTGATGCCCTGACGGATCGCCTCATGCGCGCTGGCATGCGGGATGAGATGGGTGAATCCCTCGAATGCAGCGGTATCACCGGATTTCAGGTTTTGCGCTACCGCTTCGGGCAGCGTCATGAATTGCGCCATGATTGATTTCTCTCTTAGATGTCGAAGAAGACTGTTTCCCGCGGGCCCTGCAGATGGATATCGAGGCTGTATTTGCCGTCGCCACCCTTGGCGAGCAGTGTCCCAATCCGGTCGCGGTGCTCGATCTTGGCCAGTACAGGATCGCCCGAATTGGCCTCGGCTTCATCGTCGAAATAGACGCGCGTGTTAAGGCCCAAATTGATGCCGCGGGCGACGACCCAGACATTGATGTGTGGCGCCTGCATGCGGCCATCGGTAAAGGGAACCGGGCCGGGCTTGATGGTTTCAAACTTCATGATGCCGGTTTCGGCGTCGGCAGCCATGCGCCCCCAGCCTGCGAAAGCTGAGTCTGCCGTGCCACGCCATTCAGCAGCACTGTTGTAGAGGCCGTTGGCATCAGCCTGCCAGATTTCCACGAGCACGTCTCGCAGTGGTGCGCCGCCGCCATCGATCACTCTGAGTTCGAGGGTGATGCGCTCGCCCTTGGTTGCGTCGCTGACCATGGTTGAGCCAAGGTCGGCGTCATAGACGCCGTTGATGCCGCAGAAATTCGGAGTCAGTCCGATGTGGACATAGGGACCGGCAGTCTGGGATGGAGATTCCTTGAACGGGTAATCCGGGCTGTTGGCTATCTTCGTCATGTCAGTTGCCCTCCAGACGGTTCTCAAACAGGGTCGAGCGGCTGCCGCGCAGGATGATGTCAAAGCGATAGGCCAGCGCATCCATCGGCGCGGAGCCGTTCATGTCGAGGCGTGCGGTGAGTTGCTCGATCGCGGCCGGATCGTCGATGGTGCGTACAATCGGGCAGATCGGGATCAGCGGATCGCCTTCGAAATACATCTGGGTGATCAGGCGCTGGGCGAAGGCCTGACCGAAAACCGAAATGTGGATATGCGCGGGACGCCAGTCATTGGGGCCATTGGGCCAGGGGTAGGGACCGGGACGGATGGTGCGGAAGGCATAGGAACCATCATCGCCCGATACGGTACGTCCGCAGCCGCCGAAATTCGGATCAAGTGGCGCCAGATAACCGTCCTTCTTGTGCCGGTAGCGGCCGCCGGCATTGGCCTGCCAGAACTCGAGCAGCACACCCGGGACCGGCTGGCCCCGTTCATCGAGCACCCGTCCATGGACCATGATGCGTTCGCCGATTGCGCTTTCGCCGGGCTGGGCGAAATTGAGGATCAGGTCATTGTCGAGAGGGCCGATGATATCGTGACCGAAGGCAGGTCCTGTGGTTTCGGAGAGCGAGTTTCCGATCGCAATCAGCGAGCGCATGGGAGCGCGCAAGACGGAGGACTTGTAGCCAGGGGCGTAGGCCTTTGGATGCCAGGCGCGGTCTCTGGTGAAGTAATTGGCTACGGATGGTTGGCTGTTCTTCATTCCTCGGCTCCTCCCTCAGCGGCTTTCATTTCGGCCAGGGTTCGCTTGGCGATACGAAACGCGGTGTTGGCCGCCGGAACACCGGCATAGATCGCAACATGCATCAATGCCTCGCAAATGTCGTCTTCGGTGGCGCCGGTGTTGGCTGTTGCGCGCACGTGCATGGCAACTTCGTCCTCATGGCCGAGGGCTGCCAGCAGCGCAATCGTAACAATCGAGCGGTCGCGCTTGCTCCAGTTCGGACGGGACCACAGGCCTTCCCAGGCGCTTGCCGTGATCAGGTCCTGGAAAGGGGCGTCAAAAGACGTCTTGGCCGCGATGGACCGATCCACGTGGGCGTCGCCCAGAACCGAACGGCGTGTTTGTTCGCCTTTGGATTTTGCTTCCACCCCGAGAACCTCCCTGTCTGTCTCATGCTTTACTTTACATATTGGAATGGAAATGAATAATGATTTTTTGACGCAGGAACGATCGCGAAATTGATATGGATATATCCCGACGCATCAAAATTCGACATCTGGAAGCCTTTGTCGAAGTGGCGCGCCAGAAAAGTGTCGGCCGGGCTGCAATAACGTTGTCCCTGACCCAGCCCGCGGTCACGCGGACAATCCGCGAACTCGAGCAGATTGTCGGTGCGGCGCTGATCGAACGTGATGGGCGGGGCATCAAGCTGTCGCATCAGGGGGAGGTCTTCCTCTCCCATGCGGGATCCGGGCTGGCCGCAGTACGTGGCGGTATTTCGGCGCTAGCCAATGTGGCCACAGTCGCGGGCCCGCCGGTGCGCATCGGTGCGCTGCCGACAGTGTCCGTCACCATCATGCCGGGCGCAGTGGTCGATTTCCTGGCTTCGGGGCTGAAAAGCCCGCTCAGAGTGACGACCGGAGAGAACCGGGTGTTGCTCGACCAATTGCGCAAGGGCGATCTCGACCTGGTGATGGGCCGGATGCCGGCACCCGAAAACATGACAAGTCTTCGATTTGAGCCACTTTACCGCGACCGGGTGGTGTTCATCGTTCACCACACACACCCGCTTTCGAGTCAGAGGCAGGTGGCGGCAGATATTCTTTCGCGCCATCCGGTTCTGGTGCCGCCTGCGGGGTCGATCATTCATCCGTTTGTCGAGCGGGTGATGCTGGAGCAGGGCATGGCGCCGCCGGAGCAGGCGGTGGAGACTGTGTCGGACAGTTTCGGCCGCGCTTTCCTGCGCTCGACCGACGCCATCTGGGTCATTTCGCGCGGGGTGGTGGCGGCCGAATTGGCATCGGGTGAATTCATCGAATTGCCGATCGACACCGGTTCGACCATGGGCTCGGTGGGGCTGATTACCCGTGATGTTGACCGGCCACACGATGCCGCCCTGTTCTTTGCCGACATCCTGAGGCGGCGTTCGTCGCAAAGCTGAGTTGGCTTTCGACCAAAGTTCTTGACGATGTCCACTGGCGCGAGATGCCTGTGCGCCCTAAATGCAATCCCGGCGGGTCAAGACGACAAGGGGCTTTGGCATTTCATGCAAGATATTCTGGCGCTCGCAAGCGCGAACCTGCTGTCACCGGCGGTGTTGTTTTTTGCGCTTGGCTTTCTGGGCACCATAGCCGGGGCACAGCTGACGTTGCCGGAGGCCGTGGCCAAGACCCTGTCGATCTACCTGATGCTGGCGATCGGCTTCAAGGGCGGTGTCGCGGTTGCAGAACACGGGCTGGGGATCGACATCGTGCTTGCGCTGGTTGCAGGAATGGTGCTTTCGGCCCTTATTCCGCTGGTAGCCTTTGCCCTGCTGACGGTAATGGCGCGGCTTGACCGGGTCGACCGGGCTGCGGTTGCCGCCCATTACGGTTCGATCTCGATTGTCACTTTTGTTGCGGCGGGTGAGGCGTTGCGGGTCGCCGGTCTGAGTTTTGAAGGCTATCTGGTAGCCGTCGCAGCGGTGATGGAGACGCCTGCCATCCTGGTTGCGCTGTATCTGGCCCATGCAGGCAAGCCTGCATCCGAAGCTGCTGTGAAGTCCGGCGGGCGACAGGAAGGGCTTATGACCGAAGTCATGCTCAATTCTTCGGTCGTGGTGCTGGTCGGATCGTTTGTGATCGGCTTTCTGGCCGGGCCGAAGGGGCTCGCAGATATTGCGCCCTTTATCGTCGATCCGTTCAAGGGAGTGCTGTGCCTGTTCCTGCTCGATATGGGCGCCGTGGCGGGACGCGGCATTCGCTCTGGATGGAAGAACATGAGCCCTGGCCTGGTGCTGTTCGGTCTGGTCATGCCTTACATCGGAGCCATCTTCGCGCTTGGTGCGGGCCTTGCCATCGGGCTTTCGACCGGCGGCGTGGCACTGCTGATGGTTCTTGGCGCTTCTGCATCTTATATCGCCGTGCCCGCAGCGCTGCGGCTTGCGCTGCCAGAGGCGAGGCCTTCGATCTATCTGACCCTGTCGCTCGGCATTACCTTTCCGATGAACCTGACCATCGGCATTCCCGCCTATATCGCGCTGGCGCGGATGGCGGCGGGCTAACCGAGGAGATCACCATGCACACATTTGCAAAGAAGCAGATCCAGATCATTTGCGAACGGCCGATCCTCAAACGAGTTCAGCGCCATCTGACCGAGGCCGGGGTCAAGGGCTTCACGGTGTTCCCGGCTCTTTCCGGCTCGGGATCTGAAGGGGAGTGGGACCGGGAGGGGATGATTGGCGATGCCGGCCAGATGGTGATGGTGCTCGTGGTGCTTGATCCAGAAGACCTGGACCGGGTTCTGACCGACATTTTCGATGTTGTCAGCCCGCAAATGGGGGTGATTACCATCAGCGATGTGGCGGTAGTTCGGCCTGACAGATTCTGACCGGTCACCACGGATCGGGATCGAAACTGGCAAGCGTATTGTGATTTTCGTTTCTTTCGTTTTAGACTGGTTGCGAAACCAGCGGCTTTCGAAAGACGATCCAAATGTACCTTGCACCACGTCATTCCGAGATAATCGAACTTGCCAAGACTGAGGGCAGGGTTCTGGTTGACGACTTGGCAGGCCGGTTTGATGTTACCCCGCAGACCATCCGCAAGGACCTCAACGATCTGTGCGAGCGGCAATTGCTGATGCGCATCCACGGTGGAGCGGTGATACCCTCCAGCACGCAGAACATGGAATACGCTCAGCGCGGCAAGATTGCTGCAGATGAAAAACAGACCATCGGCGAGGCGGCTGCGAAACTGATCGGTGACAATGCGTCGCTGTTCATCAATATCGGGACCACCACCGAAGCGGTGAGCCAGGCGCTGTTGCGTCACGGTCCGTTGATGATCATCACCAACAACATCAATGTTGCCAACAGGATGCGGCCCTACACCCAGTTCGAGGTGGTCATTGCCGGTGGTGTGGTGCGCGCATCGGACGGCGGCATTGTCGGGGAGGCGGCGGTGGATTTCATCCGTCAGTTCAAGGTGGATTACGCGGTGATCGGTACGTCGGCAATCGATCCGGACGGGGCGCTGCTCGACTATGATTTTCGCGAGGTCAAAGTGGCGCAAGCCATCATCGCCAATGCGCGCCACGTGATCCTGGTTGCCGATTCCACGAAATTCGAACGTACCGCCCCGGTGCGCATCGGTCATCTTGAGCAGGTTGACACTTTCGTCACCGATCATTGCCCGGATGACAGGGTGCGCAAGATCTGCAGCGAGTTTGATGTTGAACTGATCGAGACTATGCGTCTTCCCTAATATTTGCGAAGGTCTCCGGAAAGACTGGGTTTTCGCACTGTCTACGGATGTTTCTACTGCAAACATTGGCAGTATGCTATCTGTTGCCGTGAAGCCACTGGCCGAAAGCAATAGCTTCGGGGCGATCAATTCTTGGCTGCTGTCCTTTTTTGGCTGAGCACATGCCACTATATAGCCACAAACCAGACATCCGATCGCTGCCGGCTGGCCGCAGGCGGATATGTTGCATTTGGCGTGGCTTCAATGAGCCTTTGCGCACTATCAGATTGAGAGCAGGTTCATCATGGCTTTGCCAAGGTTTCATACTGTTGCAGCTTTCGTTGTCTTGGCTGTTTCTGCAGCTTGGGTTCTGACGGGCGAGTTTTCGTCGATTGGCAGTGCTGCTCAGGACACGGCAAGCGACGAGCCAAAGCCGGAGCAAGCTTCCGCAGCTGCCGAGAAGGCATTGCGGACTGTTGCCGTGATCGAGCCTGACTTCATCGAACACAACCGCATCATCCGGATTTCCGGAGTGACGGCACCCGACAAGCGCACCACGCTTGCCACCCGCAGCGCCGGTATTCTTGGTGAGCTGAAGGTCGAAAAGGGTGACCGGGTTAATGCCGGAGACGTTATTCTGGTGCTAGATGGAGCCGAAAAACAATCCATGGTCGCCACTGCCGAAGCGTTGCTGGACCAGCGCCGCAAGGAAGCGGACAATGTCGAGCGGCTGGTCAAGACCGGCATTGCGCCAACAACGCAGAGCGACAACGCGCGGTCCGCGCTGGCGTCGGCGCGCTCGCAACTGGAAGCAGCTCGGGCCGAGATTGACCGGCTGACCGTCGTTGCGCCGTTTTCCGGTGTCATCGACAAGGTCATGGTTGAAGAAGGCAGCTGGCTTCCGTCGGGAGAAGCTGCTGCGGTGTTGCTGCAGCTGGATCCGGTGGTTGCGCTTGGAGAAGTCAGTGAGCGCGAGATTGCCCAGGTCAATGTCGGTCGCGAGGCGAATGTGCGGCTGATCAATGGTGACATTGTCTCCGGATTGGTCAGGCATGTCAGTCTTGAAGCAACGGCCGGGACGCGCACATTTCCGATCGAGGTTGCCATTCCCAACCCCGACAACAAGGTTCCTTCCGGCATGACCGCCGAAATCATGGTCAAGTCTGAGGCCGTGCGCGCGGTCAAGCTTCCACGTTCGGTGGTGACGCTGGACCCGTCGGGAAATCTCGGACTCAGGATCCTGAAAGCCGACGGAACCGTCGGGTTCGTGCCGATCGATCTTATCGACGACACGCCTGACGGATTGATTCTGAGCGGTGTGCCGCAGGATGCAAAGATCATCGTTGCCGGACAGGACCTGGTCAGTGATGGCGAAACCGTGAATGCGGTGCCTGCCGACTCGAGCCTGATCACCGGTGCGACGGCCAAGCCGGCGGAGCAATTGCAATGAACTTCGTCGATGTCGCCATCCGCAATGCGCGGCTGACCATCGCGGTTCTGCTGTTTCTCGTTGTCGCCGGGACGATGGCCTATATCTCGATTCCGAAAGAAGCCGAGCCCGATATCCAGATCCCCGTGATCTATGTCAGCATGAGCTACCAGGGGATTTCGCCCGAGGATTCAGAGCGATTGCTGCTTCGTCCGATGGAGACGAAGCTCAAGAATATCACCGATATCAAGAAAATGACCTCGACTGCCTATCAGGGCGGCGGCAATGTATTGATCGAGTTCAATGCAGGCGCAGATCTGGCCAAGGCTCTTGATGACGTGCGCACCAAAGTCTCCGATGCCAAGCCCGACCTGCCGCAAGGGGCGGATGAACCGACCGTCAACGAGGTCAATATTTCCGAATTCCCGGTTCTGGTGGTGACGCTGGCCGGCGATGTGCCGGAGCGCGCGCTGACGACTGCGGCACGTGAATTGAGGGACCGGATTGAAGAGGTCAGCGGCGTTCTGGAAGCAAATTTGCAGGGCGCGCGGGATGATCTGGTCGAGGTGATCATCGATCCGGTGAAGCTGTCATCCTACGGCATGCAGCTCGACCAGTTGATTGCCGGGGTGAATGCTTCAAACTCGGTGGTTGCCGCCGGTGCGCTGGAAGGTGACGAAGGCCGATACTCGATCAAGGTTCCGCTGTTGATCGAAACCATCGAGGATGTTGCAAACCTGCCGATCATTGCAGGTTCGAACGCTGTGGTTCGGGCCCGCGATCTGGCGTCGATCCGTGCGTCGTTCAAGGATGCCGAAACGATCACGCGGCTCAATGGCCAGCCGGCGATCGCGATCGAGGTTTCCAAGCGTGTCGGCTCCAACCTGATCGAAACCGTTGACGCGGTCAAACAGGTTGCCAACGAGTACAAGGACCTTCTGCCTGAAGGGGCGGTGATCAGCTTCAGTCAGGACAAGTCAACCTCGATCCGGCAGTTGCTGGGCGACCTGCAGAATTCGGTTCTGACGGCCGTGATCCTGGTCTTCATCGTCATTCTTTATGCCCTGTCGGGCCGTGCTTCGCTGCTGATCGGTTTTGCCATTCCGGCTTCGTTCCTGATGGGGATCCTGGGGCTGTCGCTGGCTGGACTGACGGTCAACATCGTGGTGCTGTTCAGTCTTATCCTGGCGGTTGGCATGCTGGTGGATGACGCGATCATCGTTACCGAATTTGCCGAACGCCGAATGAGCGAAGGCATGGAGCGGAAAGAGGCATTTTCGCTGGCCGCAAAGCGGATGGCAGGGCCCGTGGTGGCGGCTACGCTGACCCGCGTGGCGGCGTTTTCGCCGCTCTTGTTCTGGCCAGGCGTTGTCGGCGAGTTCATGAAATTCATGCCGATCACGCTGATTGCCACATTGTCCGCATCGCTGCTGTATGCGCTGGTCTTTACCCCGACACTGGGGGCGATGTTTGCCAAGCCGATGGTGGAAGACGGGCCTACGCGTGACGGGCTTTACATGAAATTTGTCGCCCGCGCCGTACGTCATCCCTTCATTGTGGTGTTCCTGACGCTGGCTGCGCTCGTGGTGGTGCCGATAGCCTATGGCAAGTATGGCAACGGGGTCGAGTTTTTTCCGAATGTCGAGCCTGACTACGGTCTGCTCTATGTGCATGCACGGGGCAATCTTTCGCTTGAGGAAAAAGACAACGCGGTGCGTATGGTCGAGGAACGGATCATCGGTTGGCCGGGTCTGACCAGTGTCTATACCCGCGTCGGAAATGTCAGCGGCGGCGGCAATTCCGTTGCCGAGGATGTGGTCGGCGTTATCCAGTATGAATTTGTTGACTGGCGCGAGCGCAAACCTGCGGGTGAGATCCTTGAGGACTTCCGTCGGGAGCTCACCGGGTTTCCCGGAATCGATATTGAAGTGCAGGTGCCGGAGGGTGGCCCACCTACGGGCAAGGCGATCCAGATCCAGTTGTCGGCAGCCAATCCGGCTGGTCTGGCTGAAGTTGCGCGCAGGGTTGCGGCCCAGCTTGAAACCACGCCCAATGTGATTGATGTGTCCGATGGTCTGCCGCCGCCCGGCGTTGACTGGGAGATCCGGGTCGACCGCTCTGTGGCCGCCAGATATGGGATCGGTCCTGCATCGGTGGGCACGGTGGTGCAACTGGTGACCACGGGTCTGAAGCTGACGGATTACCGTCCGGCGGGCGTTGATGATGCGGTCGATATCCGGCTCAGGCTGCCAGAGGAACGCCGTACCTTGTCAACGCTGGATGACCTGCGTATCGAAACCGCCCAGGGTTCTGTGCCGATCTCCAATTTCGTGACCCGTGTCGCGGCGCCGAGTGTCGGCACGCTGACCCGCATCGATGGTGTCCGCACGGTCACGGTGGAAGCGGGCATAAGCGAGGGCATTCAGGCGGACGCATTGCGGCAGGGGATTGTTGCGGAGCTTGAAAACGCCAATCTGGAAGAGCAGGGCATCCGCTGGAAACTGGCGGGTGAGGACGAAGAGCAGAAGGCTGCAGGCGAGTTTCTGTCCAAGGCTGCCGGTGCTGCGGTGTTCCTGATCTTTGTCGTGCTGCTGGCGCAGTTCAACAAGTTTCTCTCGGTGGCGCTGGTGCTGTCGGCGGTTGTGATGTCGACCATCGGGGTGTTTCTCGGCCTGCTGATCACCGGCCAGCCTTTCGGTGTGGTGATGACCGGTATCGGCATCATCGCGCTTGCGGGCGTGGTGGTGAACAACAACATCGTTCTGATTGACACCTATGACCATTTGCGGCGCGAGGGCATGGACAAGCTCGATGCGATCCTCGAGACCTGCCGCGAGCGTGTGCGGCCGGTGATGCTGACCGCCGTGACCGCAATCCTCGGCGTGTTGCCGATTGCCTTCGGGGTCAATCTCGAACTGATGGCGCATGAAACCACCTTTGGCGCCCCCTCGACGCAATGGTGGATCTCGCTGTCGAGCGCGATCGTGTTTGGTCTGGCGTTCTCGACCATACTGACACTGGTGGTGACACCGTCGCTGCTGATGATCGTGACGCGCTCGAAAGACAGCAAGGTGATTGCCTGGTGGAACCGGATGAAAGCCCGGGTCGGGCTTGGCAAAAAGCCAGCCATCGCCAGCGCGCATGGTGAGCCTGCGGAATAGCCGGTCTCCTGAGTTGATTGTCTTGAAAGGGCGCTCAGGCTATCGGCCGAGCGCCCTTTCTTTTTTCCTTGTTGTGTGCAGAGCAGCCCTTACTCAGGTTGGCAGATCTGCTTTGCGCGGATGGCTTGCGCCGTGCGCACCACGAGCGTGGCGACGGCCAAAGCGAGCAGGACAGTCAAAACATATCCGATCACGCGATGGCCGTGGGATCCGGTTTCGTGGGCGTAGACGAAGGATGCCACCGACAGGGCGGCGACGGGGAAAGTCAACGCCCACCAGGACAGTGCGAATGGCAGCCGGAAGAAACGCGGCGCCTGCGTCAGCACGATCAATGCAAAGACATAGGCGAGGTTAAGCAGCACCCTTGCAAAGGCATCGACGTCTCCGGTCAACCGCACCCAGGCGACAAAGGCCACGGCCGGTGGGGCAATCAGGATCACCAGCGTCGGCATCAGGCGGGCGGGCAGGGGATCGTGAAAGATCAGCCGGTTCATCACCAGCGTGAGAAGCACGATCCAGAACAGGACGCCTGCCGAGAAAAACAGCCAGGAAAACTCGACCACGCCGAAGCCTACGCCCGCCAATGGCACAAGCACATTGCCGACAGCGGGAATGAACCAGGCAGGGGAAAGATGGATAGGCTGGAAAGTGCGATGTCCGATCCAGTTGGCGATAACGTTGAGCGACAGAAGCCCCTGGGCGACAAGGCCTATGCTCCAGATGACATAGGCTGCCGATGGGGTGATCGGGGCCAGGGCGGTGCCCAGAAGCAACAACGAGATGGAGATCGTCGGGAAGAAGGCAATGCGGACCGGATGGTTCCACTCGGCGCGTACCGCTGCAGGATGCCTGACAAGTTTGAGGGTATAAAATCCGGCCAGCACGACGAAGACGACGACTGCAGCTCCCAGAACGAACTGGGAGGCGCCTGCCGATAAACCCGCTGCCCTTTCCGCCGCAGCAGTCGAAAGCGCCAGGCCCAAGAGCCCCATCATGACGGCGAAGAAGGTAACGGGAAAATTCTCAAGCCGGTCAGGCTCGGTTACGGGCATGGCGACCATGGTTCAAGCGCATCCTTTGCTTCGAGTTTGCCTGACTTTGCCTGATCCGGAATGCGCGGTCCATGACACGGATCAAGCAGACAACGCATCGGTCGGAACCCGTGAGCAGATCTACACGAACCTCCGGTCCGGACGCTGGTGGCGACCTGCTACATGTGCGAGGGCAGGAACAGCACCAGCCAGGGAAACAGCACCAGGATCAGCAGCCGGACAATGTCCATCATCCAAAATGGTGTCACGCCCCTGAAGATGGTGCCGACCGAGATGTCGCCGACCACGCTTTTGAGGATGAAGACATTGAGACCGACGGGCGGGGTGATCAGGCTGATCTCGGTCACCACCACGACGATGATGCCGAACCAGACCGGGTCGAAGCCGAGCCCGATGACGACCGGGAAGAAAATCGGCACGGTCAAGAGCAGCATCGAAAGGCTTTCGAAGACGCAACCCAGCGCCACGTAAATCAGGATGATCACCGTCATCACCAGCCACGGTGAAAGTTCCGCACTGGTTATCATGTCTTTCAGGCCCTCGGGCAGGCCGGCGTAATTGACGAAGTTGGAGAATATCCAGGCGCCGATCAGCACGCTGAACAGCTGCGCCGTGGTGGTCGCGGTTTCCTTGAGCACGGTGATGGTTTCACCGACCGTCAGCGAGCCGCGGAAGAGGGCGATCAGGAAGGCACCCATGGCACCCATGCCAGCAGCTTCTGTGGGCGAGAAGGTCAGGTGGATCGGCCAGAAATCGAGGGCGCCGTAGAGGCCGCCGATGACCAGGAAGAACAGCAGCAGCACCGACCAGACACCACGGAGGGCCTGCAGTTTCTCAAGCAGGCTAAAGCGTCTGCCTGCCGGACCGGCGGCGGGATTGCGATAGACGGAGATCTGGACCGCGACCAGATAGAACAGGATGCCGAGGATGCCCGGGATGATGCCGGCGATGAACAATTTGCCGATCGAGGTTTCGGTCAGCAGCCCGTAGATTACCAGGATGACGGAGGGCGGGATCAGGATGCCGAGCGTCCCGCCGGCTGCGATCGAGGCGGAGGAGAGCTCGTCGGAATAGCCGAGCTTGCGCATTTCCGGCATCACCACCTTGGACATGGTGGCAGCGGTGGCCAGCGACGAACCGCAGATGGCGGCAAAGCCGCCACAGGCTGCGATTGTGGCCATGGCCAGCCCGCCGCGAAAATGCCCCAGGAACGCGTTGGAGACCTGGTAGAGTTCGCGGCTGATGCCGCCCTTGTTGACGAAAAGGCCCATGAGAATGAACAGCGGCACCACCGACAGGCCGTAATCCTGGCTGGTGTCGATGATCAGCCGGGAGACCAGCGAGATCGCAGCACGAAAATTGGTCTCGTAGGTCATGCCGGCCATGCCGACGATGGCCATGGCAAAGGCAATCGGCATGCGCAGCAGCACCAGCAGCAGCACTGCGGCAAAACCAATCAGGGATTCAATCATGTGCGCCTCGGAGCAGGTCTGGCTTGAAGAGTATGACAGCTCCGCGAAGTGCCATTGCGATCGCGGTGACAAGGGTCATGAAGGCGATGAACCAGGTGATGTAGAAGACCGGTATCGCGAGATATTCGGTCAGGTCACCATAGCTTTTGGCGCGGGCGGCGAGGTCGAACGAGCGCATGGCGGGCCAATAGAGCAAAACGCCGCAGAGCAATGTGATCAAGCCTTCGAGAATTCGTTCGATGCCGGCGCGCTGAAACAGCGGGTCCAGCAGGTCAACCACAATGTGGTTGGCCCGTGCCGAGACGACGGGAAGGGCCGAAAACACGATGACCGCCATCGCGATACGGGTGAGTTCGGTCGCGGCCTCTATGGGCGCGGAGAAAGTGGAGCGCATGATGACGTCGGCAAATGTCAACAGCATGAGGACGAACAGCGTTGCCGCGGCGAGCAGCATCGGCAGCTCCGCCAAACGGTTCAACACTCTGGCGATCGATTTCATTGCTGCTCCTCCCAGGCAGAATTGCGGGGGCACGACAGCCGTGCCCCCGCAGCGATGTCACTTGCCGTAGGATGTCATGGTCGATGTCACCATTTCCGCCGCAGCATCAGCATCGATCCCCAACTCCGAGATTTCGGCCAGGACCTTGGTCCGTACACGGGCCGACATTTCCGCAAATTTGGCCTGATCGTCGGCGCTGGCGGTGACGATGTTGTTGTCACCCGCTGCCATCGTGGCTTCGCGTGCCTTCTTGTCGCTTTCGTCCCAGGCAGCGCCCATCATCTTCGATGCGGGTTCGCCAAACACCTTGGTCTCGAGCGCGGTCTTCACGTCGTCTGGCATTGCGTCGAAGGATTCCTGGCTCATGAGCACGGCAAAGGCACCGCGGTAGAAGCCGCCGGGCATTTCATAGACGTTCTTGGCGACTTCGTTGAGCTTGAAGCTGATGCGCTCGCCCATGTTCATGGCAACGGCATCAGCGGCGCCCGAAGACAGGGTCTCGTAAACCTTTGGCGCGGGCACCTGAATGCCGATGAGGCCGAGTTCCGCACCGACATCAGCCGAGACGCCGCCGCCGAGCCGGGTCTTCAGGCCCTTTAGATCCTCCAGCGTCGAGACAGGCTTGTTGGAGTGGATCTGGCCGGGCCCATGGGTGTTGAGCGCAATGACCTTGGTGCCCTTGAACTCGTCAAGCTGGGCCAGATACTTCTCGTGCACCTGCCAGTAGGCGACGGATGCAGCCTCCGCATTGCCCTCATAGCCCGGCAGTTCGATCAGCTTGGTGCCGACGAAGCGGCCCGGCTGGTAGCCGTTGAAGATGATGGTGATGTCGGCGGCGCCATCAAGGATCAGGTCCATCTGAGCCGGCGGCGGGGCGAGGCCCAGCTTGATCTCACCGCTGACCTGGCCATCGGTGGCTTCCTCCATCATGCCAACGAGACCCTCCAGCATCTCGGTGTTGATCGGGTGCGTTGGCGGCAGCCAGCTTGAAATGGTCAGGTTGATGTCGGCGGCCATTGCCGTCGCGGAAAAGCCAACGGTCAGCATCGTGCTGGCCAATAGGGTTCCAATCTTGTTCATGCGCTTCCTCCCAGTGGTGAGGATCAGGCGTAGTTGTCCTGACCTCGAAAGCAGAAACATGCATTATCATATAAAAACATGCAATGTCTGCTATTCATCTTTTTCTGGATTTCGCGCGAGAGCCTTTGCTCAATTCTGCTCAGGTTCGCCGAACTCCAGGTGTTCGATCAGGGCGCGCAAGGTATCCTTGATCCGATCACCCTGGCCGCCCTGAAATGACTTGAGCAACTCCTGCTCGTCGATCTTTGCGTCTGCAACCAGTTCTTCGGCGAGTGCGCGTCCCTGCGCGGTCAGGAAGACCCGGACCCGGCGACCATCCTTCGGGTCGCTGCGGCGCGTCACCAGTCCACGGGTGTCCATCTGGATGATGATCTTGGTGAGCCGCGACTGTTCGATCATTGCGTAACGCGCCAGTTCCGTCACCATCGAGCCATCGGTGTCGATGAGGCAGGCCATGATGCGCCATTCCGGAACCCGCAGGCCTTTGGTGCGGACATGGGCGTGGAAGCGCTCGCTTGCTGCTTCGCTGGCAGCCGCCAGCAGATAAAGCAGGTAATTGGGAACAAAGGGGGGCTTGGGGGCGTCGACTGATTTGCTCATCCGGATTCCGCGTGCTTTGGGGCGGCTTTCATCGCATCCCGGGACTGTATCTTCAACAAAAACCTCTTGACAAGAATTATATGAAAATTCATGTTTCCTGGCAAAGGAGATCGTGCAATTGGTTGAGCCGGTTAAATTGAAGGTCGCGTCGGTCCGTAAACTGACCGAGACGGTGCGGGAAGTGGAGTTCACCGGCAGCGGAGGCGGCCAGCTTGCCGGCTATTCGCCTGGAGCGCACGTCAAGTTTCAACTGCCTGCCGGAGAGCGGTCTTATTCCCTGATCGATTTTGAGCCGCTTGCGGATGATACAGTTCCGACCCGCTATCGGTTTGCTGTGCAGCTTGAGGCGGAAAGCACCGGTGGATCGAGCTTCATGCATGGTCTCAAGCCCGGGGACGAGGTCGAGGTTTCAGCCCCCGGCAACGATTTTCCGCTTGTCGCGGACAAGTCCGCACTGCTGATTGCAGGCGGCATCGGCATCACGCCGATGATCAGCATGGCGAGTGCACTGGCCGCTGCCGGAACCCCGTTCCGGTTTCATTATGCCTGCCGCACTGCTGCTGCAATGGCCTATCGGGAAGAGCTCGATACGCATTTCGGCGACTATCTGACCTTGCATTTTGATGATGTGCCGGAGGCAGCACTGGATGTCGCGGCACTTGCCGGATCGGTGGGCGCTGACGAGCATGTCTATGTCTGCGGACCGAAAGGCATGATCGACGCTGTCAAATCGGCGATGGAAGCGGTCGGCGTCCCCCCGGACCGGATCCATTTCGAGCTGTTTACGTCTGCCGCCGAGCAGACCGGGGACAGTGCCTTTGAAGTTGAAGTGCATGCCACCGGCGAGGTGTTCGAAATACCGCCGGGCAAAACCATCGTGGAAGTGCTCGAGGCAGGCGGTGTCGACCTGATGCATGATTGCCTGCGCGGTGATTGCGGCATTTGCCGAACCGATGTCATTGAAGGCATTCCGGATCATCGCGATGTCGTGCTCAGTGACAGCGAGAAGGCCGAAGGCAAGGTGATACAGATATGTGTGAGCCGGGCAAAAAGTGCCCGTCTCGTGCTTGATCTATAGGAGAGGTGGCAATGGGACGCTATGCAGACAATCCAGCTGCGATCAAGGCTTTGTATCGCGGCAATGAAGTTCACCGGGACGTCTACACGGACCAGGAGGTCTACCGGCTCGAGATGAAGCACCTGTTCGCCAATGCGTGGGTGTTTGTCGGGCATGAGAGCCAGACCCCGAACAAGGGTGATTACTTCTCGACGCAGATTGGCGACCAGCCGGTGATCCAGGTCCGCCACAGCGATGGCGAGGTGCATGTGCTGCACAATCGTTGCCCGCACAAGGGCACCAAGATCGTCATCGACCGAGCCGGCAATACCGGCAAGTTCTTCCGCTGCCCCTATCATGCCTGGTCGTTCAAGACCGATGGCTGCCTGCTCGCGATCCCACTGAAGAAGGGCTACGCCAATACCGGCCTGGAAAACACCGACAGCGGCAAGGGCATGCGCGCCGTGGGCGACGTCCGCAATTATCGCGGTTTCATCTTTTGCCGGCTTGCTGAAGAGGGGATCTCGTTTGAGGATTACTTCGGTGGCTCGCTGTCCTCGATCGACAACATGGTTGACCGCTCGCCGGCAGGCCGGCTCGAGGTCGCGGGGCCGCCGCTCAGATACATGCACCATTGCAACTGGAAAATGCTGGTCGAGAACCAGACCGACACATGCCACCCGATGGTGGCGCATGAGAGTTCCGCCGGAACTGCGGTGAAGCTCTGGGAAGAGCTCGACATGCCGGAAGGCACGCCGCTGCCGGCCGCAATGGAAATCATTGCGCCGTTCATGTCGCCCTATGAATTCTTCGAGAACATGGGCATCCGCACCTGGCCCAACGGGCACGGCCACACCGGTGTGCACCACTCGATCCATTCCAATTACTCGGCCATTCCCGGATACATGGACAAGATGGTCGAGGCCTATGGCGAGGAGAAAGCCAAGGAAATCCTTGGCGAAAACCGCCACAACACGGTCTATTTCCCCAACATCATGATCAAGGGGCCGATCCAGCAGCTGCGCGTGTTCATCCCGCTCGCGGCCGACAAGACGATCGTGGAAAGCTATATCTATCGTCTCGTCGACGGCCCGGAAGAGCTGACCGCGCGCACCGCGATGTACAACCGGATGATCAATGCTCCGACCTCGATTGTCGGTCATGACGATCTGGAAATGTATGAGCGCGCCCAGGAGGGGCTGCAGTCGGACGGGCTGGAATGGGTCAACATCCAGCGGCTCTACGAAGAGGGCGAGGATTTCACGAGAGAAGCTGTCGAGAACGGCACCACCGAGCGGCAGATGCGCAATCAGTTCGATGCCTGGGTCAAGTTCATGACCTGGGACATGGATGATGTGCAGGAGGCCGCGGAATGACCGTCTCCAAGGATCAACTGATCGACTTCATTTATGAAGAAGTGCGCATGCTCGATGAAGGGCGCTATGACGAGTGGCTTGCGCTGTGGCTCAAGGACGGCCACTACTGGATGCCGCTCGATTACAAGCAGACCGATCCGCTCAATGTCACATCGCTGATGTATGAAGACCTGTTCATGCTGAAACTCCGGGTGGAACGGCTCAATGGCGCGCGGACATTCTCGCAAAAACCCAAGAGCCGATGTCACCATGTCATACAGCGTCCCTTTGTCGATGAGATGGACGCGGCCGCAGGCACCTTTGTGACGACGACATTCATGCATTATGTCGAAACCCGGCTCGACGAGCAGACGCTGCTGGCGCTGACAGCCCGGCATGAGCTGGCGCTGGTCGATGGCCAGCTGCGGATCGCCAACAAGCGGGTCGACATCCTCAACAGCGACGCGGCCTTCCGCAACATCCAGCTGCTGCCATGATCGAGTCCGGCACACAGACCATCTGGCAGGCCTTTGCCGCGACCGCCAGCCTTTATCCTGACCGTCCGGCATTCAACGTCATGGACGAGACGGCAAATATCTATGGCATCGAACCCGGCGAGACGAGTTACCGGGAGGTTTCCGATCAGGTGACGCAGCTTGCAGCCGCTTTGCAAGAGAAAGGCTATGGCCGGGGTTTTCGGGTCATGCTTCTTTTGGAAAACCGGCCGGAGTTCTTTGTCTGGTTGCTGGCGCTCAACAGGATCGCCGCCTCGGTGGTGCCGGTCAATCCGGACTTGAGGCACTCCGAACTCACCTATATGGCAGGACATTCCGAGCCGTCGCTGATTGTCGCGATCGGGCCTCGTTGCGATGGCCTGACAGCGGCTGCGAAAGAGGCAGGGCTTGATGTTCCGGTGATCACGCCGAAAGATCCCGTGCCTCAGCCGGGAACCGCTGGGCCGGTGGCGCTGCAGCTCGGCGCGGAGGGTGACGCATTTGATGGCGAGGCAATGGAAGCAGCACTGCTCTACACCTCCGGTACGACAGGCAACCCCAAGGGCTGCATTCTGACCAACACCTATTTTCTCGAGGCAGGCCGCTGGTATGCGCAAGCCGGCGGGCTGTGCGCGCTCACCGAAGACGGCGAGCGGATGATCACGCCGCTGCCGATCTTTCACATGAATGCGATGTCGTATTCCTTCATGGCGATGATCGCCGTTGGCGGATGCCTGACCGTGCTCGACCGGTTTCATCCGTCAAGCTGGTGGAAAAGCGTGCGTGAAAGCGGCGCGACGTGCCTGCATTATCTCGGCGTTATGCCGTCGATGCTGATGGGCGCGCCGGAAAGTGGTGCAGATCGGGATCATTCGGTCCGGTTCGGATTTGGCGCTGGCGTTGATCCGAAACTTCATGCGCGTTTTGAAGAGCGCTTCGGCTTCCCGCTGGTCGAGGCCTGGGCGATGACGGAAACAGGTGCGGGTGCCGTGATCTGTGCCAACCAGCTGCCACGACGGGTGGGCGAGAGCTGTCTTGGCAAGCCCGGTTATGAACTCGACGTGATGATCGTGGTTTCCGCCGGCGCTGAAAGCCAAAACGGGCCCGGCGAATTGCTGGTCCGGCGAAAGGGTGATGAGCCGCAACGTGGATTCTTCTCGGGCTATTTCAAGAACCGGGAAGCCACTGCAGAAGCCTGGGCAGATGGCTGGTTCCACACCGGCGATATCGTCCGCCGCGAAGACGACGGCTCGATGTTCTTTGTCGATCGAAAGAAGAACGTGATCCGGCGATCCGGCGAGAACATTGCCGCGGTGGAAGTGGAATCAGCGCTGATGCGGCATCCGGCGGTCACGGCAGCTGCGGTTGCGGCGGTTCCGGACCCTGTTCGCGGCGATGAGGTGTTTGCCTGCCTCACGGTCGATGGCGATGCGGGGTCTGCGCTGGCGGGCGAGATTGTCGGCTGGTGCCTTGAACAGCTCGCCTATTACAAGGCGCCGGGCTATGTTGCCTTTGTCGATGCGCTGCCGCTGACCTCGACCCAGAAAATCCAGCGGCGTGAACTCAAGGAGCTGGCCGAAAGGCTGGTTCAGGACCCGGCAACGGTGGATACGCGCGCCATGAAGAAGCGGACAGCCGCGTGAAGCGTCAGGCCTATGATGGCGTCGTGATAACCGCGCCCGTGTCCGTGCCCTATGTCCGCTATTCGCAGGAGACGGCGCATTGGTGGATCGCGCGGGCGCTGAAGCAGTTGCTCGATGTGGCCGGGATTGCGCCGCGGGAGCTTGACGGGTTCTCAGTGTCGAGCTTCACCCTCTTCCCTGACACGCCGGTAGGGCTCACTCAGCATCTGGGGTTGAGCCCGCGATGGCTCGACAGCGTTCCGATGGGCGGCGCGAGCGGCGTCGTGGCGCTCAGGCGGGCAGCGCGTGCGGTGCAGGCCGGTGATGTCGATGTGGTCGCTTGCGTGGCGGGTGACGCCAACCGGATCGACAGTTTTCGGCAGCTTTTATCGTCATTTTCACGCTTCGCGATGGATGCGTCCTATCCTTATGGATCCGGCGGACCCAATGCCAGTTTCGCCCTGATTGCCGATGCCTATATGGCGGAATACGGTGTTATGCGCGAGGATTTCGGCCGTATCGCGGTGGCCCAGCGTGCCAATGCGCTCAACTATCCCGATGCGATCATGAAATCACCGCTGACGCTGGAGCAGTATCTTTCGGCGCGGCCGATCTCTGAACCTTTCGGGCTGTTCGACTGTGTCATGCCCTGCGCCGGTGCCGAAGGCTTTCTGGTGATGCGTGAGGATGAAGCGCAGCGGCGCGGTCTCGCTTATGCGCGGATTGCCTCGACCATCGAGCGCCACAACGCGTTTCCCGAAGACCCGGTGCAGCTTCGCGGCGGCTGGGTGATGGATATCGATGAGCTTTACGAGATGGCGGATTGCGGGCCGGACGCCATCGATGTGCTCGAGACCTATGACGACTACCCGGTGATCTCGATGATGCAGTTCGAGGATCTCGGGTTCTGTGCCAAGGGCGAAGGGGCGCAATTCGTGCGCGAGCGGGATCTGACGATCACCGGCGATTTCCCGCACAACACCTCGGGTGGGCAACTCTCTGCGGGGCAGGCGGGAGCAGCTGGCGGGTATCTCGGGCTGGTCGAGGCGATCCGCCAGGTAACGGGCCAAGCCGGTGGCACGCAGGTTGACGATACGAAGACCGCGATGGTGTCGGGGTTCGGCATGATCAATTACGACCGGGGCCTGTGTTCGTCTGCGGCAATCATCACGGGGGCGGGGCAATGACCGACAAGCTTCTGCCGCCCAAAAAGAAGAACCCGCAACTGCGCCAGCGCGTGCCGACCTTGCCGCCGGCGATGCGGTCACGTGCGGCGCTGGGACTGACGGCGGCCGCGGCGCGGGGTGCATTCTGTCTGCAACACTGCGACGCGTGCGGCTCGGTGCAGTATCCGCCACGCGACGCCTGCAGCTCCTGCCTCTCGGTTGACCTTGCCTGGAGCGAGACCGCCAGGGAGGGCAAGCTGATTGCCGAAACGCGCATCCACGCCTCGCCCGATCCCTATTACCGCGAGCGGCTGCCCTGGCGCTCCGGGCTGGTGCAACTGGCCGCTGGTCCAACGGTGTTGTGCCATCTGCATGGTGATGTAAGGCGTGGTGACACGGTGCGCATGGATCTCAAGCTCGACAAGGCCGGGCAGGGGGTGATGATCGCCCTGCCAGTGGAAAGGACACCCGACATGGCGGATGACCCTCAATTGCGCAGCCTGACGGCGGACCCGAAACACCGCCGCGTGCTGATCACCGATATCCGCTCGCCGATGACAAGGCCGCTGATCGACGGACTACTTGCTGCCGGCGCCGCGCATATCTTCGTTGGTGAATCGGAAAGCTGGCGGCGCGGGTCTGACCATGAGGTCATCGCCGGACTCGACAAGGTTTCAGTGATGCAGCTTGATGTGTCTGACGTCTCTTCGGTACAGCGTCTTGCCGCCGAGATCGGCGGCAAGACCGATATTCTCATCAACACGGCACGGTTTGTCCGGCCCGGTGGCGTTCTTGGCGCTGACACGGTGTTTGCGCGCGAGGAATTCGAGATCAATACGCTGGGGCTGATGCGGCTGGCGCAGGCGTTCGGTCCGGGAATGGCGTCGCGCACGGCCGATGGCGTCAATTCTGCTGTGGCCTTCGTAAACCTGCTCTCCGTTCACGCCCTGTCAGCCGATCCGCAGTACGGCGCGTTTTCCGCCAGCCAGTCGGCGGCACTTTCGATCAGCCAGACGCTGAGAGCCGAGTTTCGCAGCTCCGGTCTGCGGGTGATCAATGTGTATGCCGGACCAACCGATGATGAATGGCACCAGCCGCTGCCGCCGCCGAAAGTGCCGCCGAAGACGCTGGCCAAGACCGTCGTGACTGCGTTGCAGGAAGGGCTTGAGGATGCCTATTGCGGCGATGTTGCCAAGGATCTGGAAGAGCGCTGGCGCAAGGATGCCAAGGTGCTGGAACGTGAACTGACGGGAGGCGGCGCATGAGCGATGCAATTTCAGCCCTCGCGGGAGCGCTGAGCGAAGGTTCGGTTGAGGTTGTTGACCTGACCCATACGCTCGATCCCGATTTTCCGGTTATCATTCTGCCGCCGGAGTTTGGCCAGTGCGCCAGGTTCCGGATGGAGGAAGTGTCTGCCTATGATGGCCGGGGACCAGCCTGGAAATGGCACAACATCTCGATGAATGAGCACACTGGTACGCATTTCGATGCGCCGATCCACTGGGTCTCGGGTCGCGACGTGGCCAATGGGGCGGTGGACGAGATCGATCCGGCGATGTTTGTCGGGCCGGTGGTGGTGATCGATTGCTCTGAAGGAGCGGCATCCGATGATGATTTCGAGCTGACGCCGGAGATCATCGCGGCATGGGAATCAAAACATGGCACAATTCCAGCAAACAGCTGGGTGCTGATGCGGACCGACTGGTCGAAGCGGCAGGGAGCCGAGTATCTCAACATGGCGGATGACGGGCCGCATTCGCCGGGGCCGACGCCAGCTGCTATCGAACAGCTGCTTTCCCGTGACATTCGCGGCTTCGGCACCGAAACCGTCGGCACCGATGCCGGGCAGGGGGCGCACTATACGCCGCCTTATCCGGCACATTACTTGCTGCATGGGGCGGGCAAATTTGGGCTGCAATGCCTGAGCAATCTCGACCGGTTGCCGCCGACTGGGGCGATGCTGATTGCGCCGCCGTTGAAAATCAAGGGCGGCACCGGGAGTCCGCTGCGGGTGCTGGCGCTTGTGCCACACAATACTGCTTCGGGAGACAGAAATTGAGCCAGCATACAGCCGTCATCACCGGCGCTTCCAAGGGCATTGGCGCGGATCTCGCAGGCAAGCTCATCGAGCGTGGCTACACGGTGATCAATCTGTCGCGCAACGCGCCTGAACAGGGGCATGAGCAATTGATCAGTATCCCGTGCGATCTGCTCGATCCCGAAGCGGTCAGCAAGGCTGCGGAGCAGATTGCGGCGGAGCATGATGTCACGCATTTTGTCCATAATGCCGGGATGATCTGGCCGAACCTGGTGGAAGAGGCCAAACCCGAGGACATCACCGGTCTGTCACAACTGCACCTGGGCTCGGCGCTGACGCTGCTGCAGGCTTTCCTGCCGGCAATGAAAGCCCGCAATTTCGGCCGGGTGATGTTTAACGGCTCCCGCGCGGCGCTGGGTGTTCCGACGCGGTCCGCCTATTCTGCCACCAAGGCGGGCATGATCGGCATGGCGCGGACGTGGGCACTGGAACTTGCCCCGCACGGCATTACCGTCAACGTGGTGGCGCCGGGGCCGGTTCAGACCGACAATTTCTGGGGCATCATCCCGAAGGGCAGTGAACGCGAATCCGAGCTTGCCAACAAGATCCCGGTCGGGCGTCTGGGCTCGGTGGATGACGTCAGCAACGCGTTTTTGTTCTTCTGCGATCCGGCCAGCAGCTTTGTCACCGGGCAGACGCTTTATGTCTGCGGCGGCACCAGCATCGGCATGATCAATCTCTGACAGCCGAAGCTCTCTGCCGCACACAAACGAAAATCGCGCCCTAAGAGGCGCGATCTGATTTCTTCGAGATGCATGCCGCCTTCGATCCGGTCGGATCGAACCCGTTACGCTAGATCGCCAGGTAATCGTGGCGCAGTTGTTCGTTCTCGAGCACTTCCTTGGCGGTGCCATCGAAGACCACGCCACCGGTTTCAAGAATGACGGCGCGGTCGGCGAGCTTGAGTGCGCGAACGGCATTCTGTTCGACCAGGATCGTGGTGATGCCCTGCTGCTTGATGATGTTGAGCGTCTTTTCGATCTCGTCAACGATCACCGGTGCGAGACCTTCGTAAGGCTCGTCCAGAAGCAGGACCTTGATGTCGCGCGCCAGAGCCCGGCCGATGGCCAGCATCTGCTGCTCACCACCGGAAAGCGTTATGCCTTCCTGCTTGCGGCGTTCGCCAAGACGCGGAAACAGCTCATAGATGCGTTCCAGCGACCAACCGATCGGCGGTGCGATCTGCGCCAGTTCGATGTTTTCCTCGACCGTCAGCCCGGCAATAATGCGGCGGTCTTCAGGCACCAGCGACAATCCGGCACGGGAAGCCTCGTGGGAGCTCATCAGGTGGAGTGCCTGATGATCCAGCCAGACTTCACCACTGGTCATTGCCGGCGAACCGATCTGGGCGATGGCGCGCAGGGTTGAGGTCTTGCCCGCGCCGTTGCGGCCGAGCAGGGCAAGGATTTCGCCCTCGTGGACATTGAAGCTGACGCCCTGGACGATGTAGCTCTCGCCGTAATAGGCATGAATATCGTGGACCGACAGATAGGCGGGAGCCGTTGCTGCGTGGTTGGCATTCCTGGAAAAATCCGGAGTGCCGGGCTCGGGTTGGATCTGGCTCATGCTGCGGCCTCTCCCAGGTAGGCTTCTTTGACTTTAGGATGGCCCTTGATGTTTTCAGGCGTATCCTCGACCAGCGGTGTGCCCTGTGCCAGCACGGTGATGCGCTTGGCCAGCGAGAACACGACATGCATATCATGCTCGATGATCACCATGGTGATGTCGCGCTTGTCATGGATCTCGTTGAGAAGGTCGATGGTGTTGTTGGTGTCGGCACGGGCCATGCCGGCTGTCGGCTCATCAAGCAGCAGCAGTTTAGGCTCCTGCACAAGGCACATTGCCATTTCCAGCCGCCGCTTGTCACCGCGTGACAGCGAGCTTGCGATCATGTGCCGCTTGTCGGCCATGTTGACCTCGGCCAGCATGTGCTCGGCTTTCTCGATAAGCGATTTTTCCGCGGCGATCGATTCCAGTGCGTGCAGGCGGAAAGCGCCGTCCCGTTTGGCGAAGCAGGGGATCAACATGTTTTCAAACACCGAGAGGTCTGAGAAGATTTCCGGGGTCTGGAAAACCCGGGAAATGCCCAGCTGGTTGATCTCGTAGGGTTTGCGGCCGAGCACCGAGATGCCGTTGAACATTACCGTGCCGGTATCGGGTACCAGTTTTCCAACCAGCACGTTGAGCAATGTCGACTTGCCGGCACCGTTCGGTCCGATGATGGCGTGAACCGCACCTTCTGCAATGTCGAGATTGACATCGCCGAGTGCCTGCAGGCCGCCAAACCGTTTGTTGACGTTAGAGACTTCAAGAATTCCCATATCCGATATCTCCGCAGTTCAGTTTACGTGGCCCGAGGGCTTTGGGTGATGGTCGGCGTTGTTCTTCTTCTTCCGGTTCTTGCCGGTGACGGCGTTCCAGATCCGGGTTCCGCCTTCCATCAGGCCGCCGGGCAGGAAGATCACGACCAGCATGAACAACAGACCAAGCGTCAGGTGCCAGCCCTTGCCGATGAAAGGATGCAGCAGGAAGACGATCGCGTCTTCCAGACCGTCCGGCAGAGCAGAGAACCAGGTGTGCAATATGTTGTCGTTGATCTTGGAGAAGATGTTCTCGAAGTACTTGATGAAGCCTGCGCCGAGGACCGGGCCCATCAGCGTGCCTGCACCACCGAGAATGGTCATGAGCACAACTTCGCCCGACGCTGTCCACTGCATGCGCTCGGCGCCCGCGAGCGGATCCATCGAAGCCAGCAGTCCGCCTGCGAGACCGGCATACATTCCGGAAATGACGAAGGCTGCGAGCGTGTAGGGACGCGGATTGAGGCCTGTGTAGTTCATGCGGGTCTGGTTGGTCTTGATCGCACGCAGCATGATGCCGAAGGGCGACCGGAATATCCGCATCGACAGGTAAAAGACCAGGATCGCGATGATGGCGCAGAAATAGTAACCGTTGGAGAAGGTAAACTGCCAGCCGCCGACATCGATCTTCGCGCTTTCGTTCATGACGATACCGAACAAATGCGGCGAGGTCGGGCTGCCGGCGCTCATGAGTACCTGCGGGTCGTCGGTGTAGACCTGCAGACCGGTCTCGCCATTGGTCAATGGCGTGAGAACGGAATAGGCGAGGTTGAACGACATCTGGGCAAATGCCAGCGTCAGGATGGAAAAATAGATGCCGGATCTGCGCAGCGAAACATAGCCGATCAAAAGCGCGAAAAGTGCCGATACGATAACCGCAAGGATGAGACCCGGCAGCACATTGTAGCTCAGTAGCTTGTACATCCAGACCACGGAATAGGATCCGACCCCGAGGAAGGCGGCGTGACCGAAGGAAAGGTATCCGGTCAGGCCGAAGAGGATGTTGAAGCCGATCGCGAAAATTCCGAAGATCGCAAAGCGCTGCATCAAGTCCGGGTAACCGGCATTGAACTGTGCCAGCGCGGAGTTCTCCGGGAACGGCTGCAGCAGGATCGGCGTTGCCAGCGTCAGGAAAATGACGATCAGGAGGAAGGTCGTGTCTTTCTTACTCAGTCCCAGCATGAATTATTCCTCCATCACGCCTCTGCGACCCATAAGACCGCGGGGGCGGGTCAAAAGGATGATGATTGCAACTAGATAGATGATGATTTGGTCGATGCCCGGAATGATCGACTTGACCTCGTTCATAGAGGCAAAGCTCTCGAGAATACCGAGCAGGAAACCGGCCAGGACAGCGCCAGGCAGGGAGCCCATGCCGCCGACCACAACCACAACAAAGGACAGCACCAGGAAGTCCATGCCCATGTGGTAGTTGGGTGAATTGATTGGCGCGTACATGACACCTGCAAGGCCAGCTACTGCAGCTGCAATGCCGAACATGATGGTGAAGCGCTTGTCGATATTGATGCCGAGCAAGCCCACTGTCTCACGGTCGGCCATGCCTGCCCGAACCACCATGCCGAAGGTGGTGAAACGCAGGAAGGCGAAAACCGCGCCGATGATCACCGCCGAAAACAGGAAGTAGACCAGCCGCCAGTAGGGATAGATGATCTGGTTTTCTGCAAATCCGATCATCACGCCGAAATCCACGGACCCACGGAACATGTCGGGCGCGGGTGTGGGGATCGGATTGGCGCCGTAGAAATACTTGACGATCTCCTGAATGACGATGGCGAGGCCAAAAGTGACGAGGATCTGGTCAGCATGGGGGCGTTTGTAAAAATGCTTGATCAAGCCGCGTTCCATGACGTAGCCGATCAGCAGCATCACCGGGATCGCAAACAGGATCGCCAGCGGGACGGACCAATTGAGAATTGCGTTGCCGGTGGCATCGCCAAACCAGTTGACGATGTAAGGCGTGTCGACCTTCAGCGGGTTGCCGAGAAAATCCTTCTGGGTCGGATCTTCAACCGTGAAGGACAGCGACAGGATCCGCTGCAGCGTGACAGCACAGAAGGCGCCAAGCATGAACAGGGCACCGTGGGCGAAGTTGACCACGCCCAATGTGCCGAAAATGAGTGTCAGTCCGAGCGCGATCAGGGCATAGGCACTGCCTTTGTCGAGACCGTTCAGAACCTGGAGAATGATTGCGTCCATTGTGAAGCCCGCATCGATGAAACCGCGCGCAAGGGGCGTGACGGCTCTAGTCCCAATTCAAGTAGAAAGCCGCGCCGCCTGCTGGCGGCGCGGCAAACAGGTGGTGTGCTTATGCGCCCGAGTTGCACTGGCCGAGTTCGCCGCCGGCAAACATCGGGTGATCCGGAGCGTATTCGACCTGCGAACGCGGAGTCTGTTCGACGATTTCCAGCGTGTCGTATTCGTTGGTCGGGTTGTCGGTGCCCTTCATGACGAGCACGTCCTTGAAGCACTGGTGGTCATCGGCACGATAAAGTGTCGGACCATTGCCCATGCCGTCGAATTCAAAGCCTTCGAGGGCCTCAACAACGCCACATGGATCGAATGTGCCAGCGCGTTCACACGCATCTGCATAGAGCAGTGTCTGAACGTAGCAGGTGTGCGCCGAGTTTGAAGGCGGACGACCGTATTTTTCGCCAAAGGACTTCACGAAGGCCTTGGAGCCTTCGTCCTGCAGCTGCCAGTTCCAGTTCATCGAACCATACACGCCGCGCACGTTTGCGCCAGCACCAGCTGCCATCAACTCGGAATAGAGCGGAACGATGATTTCGAACTGCTTGCCGTTGACCATCTTGTCACGCAGACCGAACTGCACCGCGTTGGTCAGCGAGTTGACCATGTTGCCGCCGTAGTGGTTCAGGATCAGTACATCGGCGCCGGAGTTGAGAACCGGAGCGATGTAGGACGAGAAATCGGTCGAAGCCAGCGGGGTGAGCACGTTGTTGACTGTTTCCCAGCCCATGCCTTCGGTTGCTGTTGCAATCGATTCCTGCTGGGTCCAGCCCCAGGTGTAGTCGGCTGTCAGGTGGTAGGCGCGACGATCCGTGCCGTAGGCCTTTGCCAGCACAGGTGCGAGAGCAGCGCCGGACATGTAGGCGTTGAAGAAGTGACGGAAACCGTTCGCCTTCTTGTCCTTGCCGGTGGTGTCGTTGGAGTGGGTGAGACCAGCCATGAAGATGACGCCGGCTTCTTGGCAGAGACCCTGTACGGCAACAGCCACACCGGAGGACGAGCCGCCGTTGATCATGATGGCGCCGTCTTTTTCGATCATCGACTTGGCCGATGCGCGCGCTGCGTCAGACTTGGTCTGTGTGTCGCCGGTGACGAACTGGACCTTCTTGCCCAGAATGCCGTTGCCCTTGAGCGCCTTCGACGAGAAGGTGTTCATCATGCCGCCGTCGCCTTCACCGTTAAGGTGCTGGACAGCCAGTTCCTGAGCGCGAAGCTCGTCGAGGCCTTCGTCAGCATATGGACCGGTCTGCGGAACGTTGAAGCCGAGCGTGACGGTGCCACCCTTGGGCTCATTCAAATACGCGCGAGCCGAGCTGGTAAACATCGTCGGCAGCGCAAGGCCAGCGCCGACGGCAGCACCCGACTTGATCAGCGTACGGCGATTCAATTGGAATTTCGACATAAAATCCTCCCTGGATTGGAATGCGCAAGGCCTCCCAGCCTTGCAGCCATAGCTACGCTAATAGCAGTCTCCAAACAAACATGAGAGGCGGCCTGACACCATTAGACTATTGTATATTCATGCAATATTTTGGATGTGCTTGCCCAGATACAGATTAGATCAGCTCACGGAATTGACCACTTTTCCTGCACCGGAAGAGCCTTGAATTGCTTTGCATTTTGTCTTTTGCTGTTGGCAACAGAAGCGACGTGCCCAAGACAACACGCCGGTTGGTTGACTGCGTGCTGGATCCCGGAAAGGGCGTTCGGAGGGGCGATGTCAGCGGTCGTAGGCATGGCAGCATGCCGAATCGCTTGCGCGCGACGCGGTCCTGCAAAACGGTGTTCTGCAGAAGTGGCCGGATACGGATCCCGGACCAAGATAGTACGCGCATGGTCCGGGGTTGAGCGGTAGCTGACGGTTTGCAGCGGGGACATGCATCCTTCCGGCCGCTTGGTGACACGTTTCAGGGAGGTGTTGCCGGGCGCGAGGAGGCTGCTTTCGATGGGCCGTCAGCGAACCAGATTAGTATCTTCCTGCTTGGTGTGCGAGCCGGCGGTTTGAGCCAGAGGATACAGTGCCTCCGCGAGCTGCTGGATTGCCAGCGCGGTGCGTGGTCCAAAGCCAAGCATATAGGGCCCCTCCAGAACAACGAGTGAGCGATTACGGCCTGCCGGGGTCAGTTGCAGGGCCGGAATGGCGAATACTTCCTCCGGGGTCGGGCCGCCCTTGCCGTCAGGCAGCATCAGGATGGTGTCGGGTTTCATTTTCAGCAGCAGCTCCTCAGATGCGGTCTTGTATCCGTCAATCTGGTCAAAGGGATTCTTGCCGCCCGCCAGGGTTATGATCTCGTGGGCCGGTGTGTTCCTTCCCGCAGCCGTCAGCCTGAGGAGACCGTGCAAAAAGACGACTTTCTTCCGGCTTTCTGACGGGACCTGGTCGGCCGCCCCGGTGATTTCCTCGAAGGCTTCCGCGACCGTGACCTTCATCTTCCGGCCTTCTGACTCGAGGTTCAGAGCGGCCGCTATGATGTCGATCTTTCTCTCCACACCAGCTGCCGAATTGTCCTCCGGCAGAAAAACCACCGGGATCGAGAGTTCCTTCAAGATATCGACGGTGTCGGGTGGACCGATGTCTTCCGCGGCGAGAATCAGATCCGGATCAAGCGACAAGATCCCTTCTATCGAAAGGGATCGGCGGTAGCCCAAATTCGGCTTGCTGGCTGTTTCAGGTGGAAAACGGCTGCTGCGGTCAAGCGCGACAATGCGGTCTCCCACGCCAAGGCCGAACGCGATCTCGCTGACATCCGGCCCTAAAGTTATGATCCTTTCGCTTGAGTGGATTGTGATCTCGCGCCCTATCGCATCGGTGACTGCTGCACCTTCGGCGTAAGATGGGCTGGTTGCAGACAATGTCAGGAGCAGGGTTGCAAAAAGCGTTGTGTCATGAATTCTGCAACCAATTGTATGTATTATATTTTTATGGAAAAAATGAATCTTCATTTTCGCTGAACTCCGGTGCGGACCTGGCGCTCTGATTGAGGCCGGACCGACGCGTATTATAACATGACAAAACGAGTCAAGTTTTATTGACACCCCTGTCCGGCCTGCGTAAGACATCGATCCGTAAGCCAGCCATTTAGCTCTCGCGAACTCAGCCAGCCATTTTCCATCAGGCTCCACTCTGTCGGTTGTGACAGAGCAAGCATCACTTTTTGTCGATATCAAACGCCCGGATTTGCATGGGTGGATGATATTTTTCAGGAGGCTTTCAATGGCCGAAATTTCGCGAATTGGTTTTCTGCTGGCGAACACCGCTTTGGCGGGGACGCTCATGATCCTGGCTGCGCCGCAACTGGCATTCTCTCAGGACGAAGGAACCGCTGCCGCCCGCAAAGCCGGGCGCGTCACGGTGCTCGACAAGGTGGTTATTTCGACCACCCAGATCGACGAATCGGTTGTTGACGCTCTTGCTGCGGAAAGCAGTCTGGATCGAGATCAGATCGAGCGGGTTCAGGCGGACAATGCCGCTGAGCTGTTTCGCACCATGCCGGGTGTTGCAGCCACAGCCAATGGTGATGACCCGGCTACTGCGATCAATATCCGCGGGATGCAGCAGAGCGGCCGCGTGGTGGTCACTGTTGACGGTGCGCGACAGGATTACTGGCGGGTCGGGCATGGTTCCGGTTCCTTCTATATCGAGCCGGAAATCCTCAAGCAGACCACGGTCATTCGCGGACCGGCGTCCAACAGCTATGGCTCGGGGGCTATCGGCGGCGTCGTCGCGTTCGAAACCATGGATGCAAGCGACTTTCTGAATTTCGACGAGCAGTGGGCTTTGAGCGAAAAGCTGGCCTATCAAAGCAACGGGCGGGGCTTTACCACCAGCACGATCGGTGCGGTGCGGTTGAACGATGACGTCGATATGATCGGCAACTTCGTTTACCGAGACCGGTCCGCCTACACGGATGGAAACGGTGCGACCGTGCCCTGGACCGGGGAATCCGTTCTCAGCGGCTATGCCAAGGGAACCTTCAGGCCGGCCGACGGCCATGAGCTGAAGCTTGGCGTGATGCAGCAGAGCTATGAAGACTTCATCACCGGTTCGAGTGGGTCACCATCTGCGACGCTCAGCCGTTATAATGCGAATACGGTCAACCGCACCTATACCGCATCCTACACCTATCAACCCGACGAGAATGATCTGATCGATCTGGATCTGGATATGTATCACAACACCACAAGGGCGGATCAGGCGCAGGTGTGGCCGTCTTCCAGAATCGGCAATTCGCGTTTTTACGAAGTTGCGACGACGGGCTTCAACGCAACGAACTCCTCCCGCTTTGAAGGCAACGGCATCTCACACACTGTGACCTACGGAGCCGATTCGCATCACACGACAGGCACATCGGATGCGGCGCATTTCGGTGCGGGCACGCAAGATGCCTATGGCGCTTTTCTGCAGTGGAAGGGCGAACGCAATGACTGGCTCGAGGTCATCACTGCGCTACGCTACGACAATTACAAGCTGAACGGACAGCTCAAGACGCTTGAGGACGCGACCCTGAGCGGTGATCGCTGGTCACCGCGGGTGACTGTCGGGGTTACGCCGGTGCAGGGATTGCAGGTTTACGGCACCTATTCCGAAGGGTATCGGGCACCGACGTTGCAGAATGTGTTCAGGGGTGGCGGCGCGCATGGCGCAAGCAACAGCTACATTCCGAACATCTTGTTGCAGCCCGAAGTCGCAAAGAGCTGGGAAGCCGGGATCAATTTGAAATATGATGACGTCTTCACGCAGGACGACGCATTGCGGGCAAAGATCAACCTGTTTCACACAGCAATCGACGATTACATAGATGTTGATCTGACCGACCCTGTCCGCACCGCCCAGAACCTGGGCAATGCCCGGCTCCGCGGGATCGAGGTTGAAGGCCTCTATGATTTCAACTGGGGTTTTGTGAACATGTCCGGTGCGTTGATCGATGCGCAATACACCTCTGGTGTCTATGCTGGCCAGACGCTGAGCAATACGCCGCTCGACAAGTTTTCGGCCACGCTCGGTTTCCGGGCACTGGAAGAACAGCTGACGTTTGGCGCGGAGTTTATGAGTGTCGGCGAAATCACCCGGACAAACCGTTCCAGCCCGACAAGTGCGCCAACGACCAACAGCGGCTTCCAGCTGGTCAACCTGTTCGCCGACTGCCGATTGGGCGAGCATCTCAAACTGGGTGCGGGCATCGATAACGTGTTCGATGTCGCCTACACCGACCCGCAGTCCGCCTGGTCGACCCGGGCGGTCACCGAACAGGGCAGGGGACGGACATTCAAGATCAGCATTACCGGCCGCATCGGCGGTTAAACAGAGGCGTACATTATGAACCAGTTGACCTGTCGGGCCGAGTTGGAGTTGACCCATCTGCACGAGTATCTCCACCTGATTGTCGACAGGCTGGCAAGTTTCGAGTCAAGCGTGGACCAGCAACCGGACGGGGTGGGCTTCACCTTCCCGTTCGGGAGCGCCTTTCTTGGCACACCGCCCGATGCCCTTGTCATGGAATTGGCTGCAAATGATGTCGATGGATTGCAGCGGGTCAGGGAACTGATCACGGTTGCGGTTCAGCTCTATGCGAAACGTGAAGAGCCCAAGATCGTCTGGAAGGGCGATCTAGCCGGTGAGCACAAGCTTGTCACTTTCCGTAAGATGAGGGTTGTTCGGTCACAAAGCATTACGCCGCACATGCAACGCGTGCGGCTTGGCGGAGATAATCTGGAACGGTTTCAGCTGTTTGGCGGAATGCATGTGAGAATGTTCTTTCCCACGCCGGAGAATCCTGAACCGGTCTGGCCGGTTGCGGGGCCCGACGGGCTGCAGCACTGGCCCGATGCGGCGAGAAAGCCCCAGGCACGGGTCTACACCATTCGCCATCTCGATGTTGAGGCCGGTTTCATGGATGTCGACATGGTCGTGCACGGGGAGCACGGGGGTGAGAACGGCATTGGCTCATGCTGGGCGCAGACCGCTGCGCCGGGTGATGAAGTTGGCCTGATAGGTCCTTTGGGGCGTCCGGTGCGGGAAGCGGACTGGTATGTGATGGGGTGTGATGAAACCGGACTGCCTGCCGTGAGCAGAATTCTGGAAACGCTGCCAGCAAACACGCGCGGTGTGGCGTTCATCGAGATTGCGGACGCCGCGGAGCAGCAAGCCATAAACCATCCGGACGGCTTTGATGTCCACTGGATCCACCGCGACGGGGTGCGCGCGGGGGAACACCCTGAACTTGTGGCAAGGCTCAAGCAAATCGTGTGGCCTGAAAACGTCTTGACGTTCGGCTTCTTTGCAGGGGAGGGGGAGCAGGCGCGCGAGCTTCGGGACTACTGGCGCAAGGACCTGTCCTACGGCCGCGAAAAGGCGATCATTGCCGGATACTGGCGCCGCGGCGTTGCCGGTGTGATGGCCGGCTGATTGAACTGGAAGAGGGCGTGAAAGTGAACGACGCGACGTAGCTCCATGCCGTTCCTGGTCGGAGCGAAGGGGTGATTTTCCACGCTTGTTCTGATTGCATGGGGCACCGTCAGTGAAACTTGCCTACTTGCCAGCTGAGGCCAGCGTAAAGAGCACCGAATGCGTGCGCGGATCGATTCGAATTCCGGCGCGCTTTCCTTGGCTGGAGCGAAGGCCTGTTCCTTATTCACATCGTTTGCCGGCGCGCTCATTTTGGCAGCGAAAGGCCTGGCGGTTTGGTCGATGTTTTTGGATCTGCTGCTTCTCAGCTGTGCAGGATCGGCATGGGACGTTGCGACTGAGCGTTTTGCCGGCAATAGCTTAGCCATGAAGTTGTCCGGCCGGTCGTGACAGACCGATAGCTCAACGCCTGGCCGCCGACGCCCATCGCCGCAAAACGCGCTGTTGCCCGGGAATCTGTTCCAGGTCTTCGGGGATTCGGCGTTGAAATCGAAAGCCGTTCTCGCGGTGCATCAATTAGATAGCAAAACCCGAGTGCTGGAGTGGAGGCAAGCCCAATCCTGGGGTCAGAAAACCATGTGAAATCAACAGAGCATATAGTGGCGGAGAGGAAGGGATTCGAACCCTCGATACCCTTCCGGGTATACTCCCTTAGCAGGGGAGCGCCTTCGACCACTCGGCCACCTCTCCGTCGAGTGGTCTGTTACCCCAGCATGGCCGGGTAATCAACCGGAATTAAAACAGGAACTGATGAATGATCGTCTGGTGCAGCGTACAGAAGTCAGTTTTCGGCGCCTGCACTTTGCGTGGGGTGATGCTTCATGCTTGATTTGAGCGAATTTGATTTCGGAGTGCGCTTTGCTCCGGTGGCGGGGTGCCCGCAGAATTGAGATGTGGCGTCGCGCTTTACTTTGCCCAAAGCCGCCGCGTTTGCGGCGTTCAGCGCAATGGCGCATTGGTCGAGATCGTTTGTTGCCAGGTGGGCATAGCGCAGCGTCATCTGGATTGTCTGGTGTCCGAGGAACGTCTGGACTCGCCTGAGGTCGATTCCCGCCTGAACCAGACGGGATGCACAAGTGTGCCGCAGAATATGGGGCACCATGTAAGGATCCTCGGTGAAGCCGTTTTGCTTCCGCGCGCGGTTCCAGTTGTATTTGAAGTTCGGATAGGAGATGGGTGAGAAGGGACCATTGCCGCCAAAGGCGCGGGCCCGTTCAAGAGCTTCGGCGGCACGGTGTGTCAATGGTACGGAGCGACTCTTTCCGGATTTGGTGATCCAGAACGTGGCCACGTTCCCGTTTATGTCATTCCATTTCAGTGCGAGAGCTTCACCAACCCGTGCTCCGGTGTCGACCAGAAAGCGGCACAGGAGTTCGTGATGTCTGTTGTGCAGTCCGATTGTCGAAAACATCACGGCTTCCTCATCGGCCGTAAGAAACCGCACGCGCGAATTGCGTTCACGCAATCTCACATATGTCGGAAGACGTGTTATCTGCCCACTCCTCTCCGCCTTCCGCAGCAAGCGATAAAGTGCAGAAAGCTTTCGGTTTATTGTGGAGTTCCTGTTTCCAATACTTCGGAAATGATCCACTAATATATCTATCAAAGCATCATCATACACGACTATCTTTCGAAGTCTCATGAATTCGTCTATCTCGTGAATGAAGGCGTAGCAATTGTTCTTGTGGTTGTTGTTTTCCCAAAGCGCACCGGCATACTGTTGCCACAAGGTTGAAGGCATAGGTTCTCTGTGCGCGCCCTCCCTGGTTGCGCTAGAGTAGGTTGTATTGTTGGTATGCCCCGGATATTCATCCCCCATATTTCCGGAGTAGTTGAATTCTGTCGAGAAATCAAAACTTTTCAAAGCTACTGGCACGCTGACTTTCAAACATAATGCGAGACGCATTAGCCGGCGACTTATAAGCCGCCGGCCATTATTGTATAATCAAACCGGGGCTTGATTAGAACGAACGACGTACCCAGACGAAGCCTGAAGTTTCCTTGGCGGTTACGCCGTTGTGGCCCTTGATATGAGCGTAGCTGCCTTCAAGACGAACGTTGAAGTTGGTAACCGGAGTCCAGGAAAGCGCACCCTGTACCAGGTGAGCATTGTTGACCTGACCACCCTTGGCAACCGAAAAGCCATCAAAGTATTGATAACCGAGTGTTGCGTTGAGCGTTTCGGTGACGTCCTGGGTGTAGCCAATGGCAGCAGACCAGTTCGCAACTTCAGCCGGAACGAACGGGTTGATCGCCAAACCGTAAGCGTTGTTGAGCTTGTCGGAGTAGAAACCGCCCATGCGGACGGAACCGCCAGTGGCTGCAACAGCAAGCTCAACGCCAGCCTTGACGCCGACTGCCTTGTTGGATTCGTCGTAACCGATGTGGACGAATGCACCGCCCCAACCCTGAGTCATGCCGAGAACGCCGACGACGTCAGGAGCCCAGTCATTCGTAGCGGCATTGCCAACGTTGTCATTTTCGAGAACCAGAGCCGCGTAGAAAGCGCCGGCATCATAACGATAACCGATCTGCTGGCGCTGCTGATAAGCATATGAACCGCCAGCATCAGTCTGGATGAAGCCCCAGTTGCCAACGCCGCCGCCCCAGAGAGCTGCGAATGCGGATTCGGTGTAACCCATGAACAGGCCGCCGAGCTGGACTATCGCCTGGTCAGTTCCATACACCGCATCAACGTTGTTGGTGCCAGAGTCAGACTGGATGCGGAGAAAGCCGCGCAGTTCGCCAAGTTCGGTTTCAGAACGTGCGTCGAAATTCAAGCGAACGCGGGTATTCAGGTTGTAACCGTTGTTCGGAGCGCCGACGACTGCTGCTGCGCCGCCACCTGGGTACGCATAGTTGGTGCCAGCGATCCTATTTGACCGTCCACCAACCTGGAAGCGGACGAAACCGCTGATCTGCAGGCAGGTTTCGGAACCTGGGATGTAGAAGAAGCCGGGGCCGAATGCATCGCAAACGCGGACGTATTCAACGGGCTCTGGCTCAGCTGCTACGA
>Ga0209344_10000314_pt1 | contig 92661 bp, 74 predicted proteins | sample Cruoilmetagenom6_FD_187293 | JGI IMG/M metagenome (GOLD analysis project Ga0209344, IMG submission 187293) | Oil polluted marine microbial communities from Coal Oil Point, Santa Barbara, California, USA - Santa Barbara Oil Seep Sample 6 (SPAdes)... | ecosystem: Environmental > Aquatic > Marine... | reverse complement strand
GATTATATAAGTCACAAAAAAGGCGACATAAATGTCGCCTTTGATGGGTTGCGTTTGCTGATTCAGCTTATGAACCTACAGGGTGACAACCTCTGACCACCGATGCGCCGGCATTAGGGTTGTTTAACCATACATTGACCTGATCTTGGCAGGTTTCCATATGATATGTTCTGATCGTTTCATACGCCACCGCTCCATACTGGTAGTAACTGATGGTGGCCAAATGTAATTCATCAAAGCCATCATCTACCCCCCGAACTGGATCAATAAAAGCCACCCCTCCATTGTTAGCCATTACAGGGAGGACAGACAAAGCCATTAACAAAATTAAGCACTTAGTTCGTTTCATATTTCTACTCCTAATATTTAAAAAGTTGTTCTACATTTCGCCATTCCATTATTCAAATACAGCAGGTTTTTGGCCAATTATTCTACGGTCTATTAAGGAAGGCATAGGAACAAAAAGGCAGGTTACTGATCAATCCAGGGGACTCTGAACAAAAAACTTATGACTCAATCAAAATATCCAATTAAACGGAAGTGCAGATTAATTGCTGAGTGGCAAGACCTGGCTTAAAACCTAAAACCCATACTTCAAAAACGCCAGCACCAATACAATAATCCCATACACAGTCAAACCTAGGACTGGTGTAACATAACCCCGAAAAGTCATCAAAACGATAGCATTAGAGGGATCTGTGTCATTGCTGATAATCTTGACACTTTCAAATATACGAGGACTTAGTTGGACCAAGTTAAAAGGTTTAGTTGGACGACCACAATTAAAATTTATATTTATGTGGGTATATTTAACTATTTACATTGCTTATTCACATATCCACATATACAATTACTGGTATGATGAATCCAACCGACTTTTTTAAAACCCTGAGTGATGCGACCCGCTTGCGATGCTTGTTTTTGTTGTCGCAGTGTAAAAGTCTCTGTGTTTGTGACTTTATGGAAATTCTGGAGGCGCCACAGTCGCGGATTTCACGGCATTTTAAATATTTGCGGGATGCGGGTTTGGTTTTAGATGAGCGCAAGGATCAGTGGGTGCATTATCGGATCAATCCTGATTTGGCACCGCTGTGGCGAGACATGTTGAAACAGAACATGATGCATTTGCGTGAGCAGCAGCCTTTCCGGAATGATTTGGAACGATTGAAGGTCTATCAAGAGATGGGTTGTTGTTGATGTTTGTAGTTAAAGTTAAAAAATTAAACCAAATTAAGGTTAATCCAGGAAGACACTGGATACCGGCCTTCGCCGGCACGACGATTCTTTCAGAGGATTCGCATGCTTTAAGTGAGTACCATTTATATGATTAAGAAAAACATACTGTTTTTATGTACCGGGAATTCTTGTCGGTCACAGATGGCTGAGGGTTGGTTGCGGCATTTAAAGGGCGATCAATTCAATGTGTTTTCGGCAGGGATTGAAACCCACGGTTTGAATCCGAATGCAGTTAAGGTGATGGCTGAAGCTGGGGTGGATATTTCTGGGCATCTGTCGAAGTTGCTGAGTGAGTTTGATGACCAAGAATTAGATTATGTGATTACGGTTTGTGGCCATGCCAATGAAAGCTGTCCATTTTTCCCCGGTGATACAAAAGTAATTCATGTGGGTTTCGATGATCCACCGAAGTTAGCCCAGATGTTTACCGATGAGGCCAGTCAGTTAGATTGTTATCGCAAGGTACGCAATGAAATCAGGGATTTTGTGACTCAGATTGATGTGGTGCTGAGTGGTGGTTAATTTGAATCCTAAGCAGTTCTGGTGGTTGTTTGGCAGCAGTTTTGTATTGGCGTTGTTGGGCGCTTGTTTTGCAGTGTATTTGCGCTTATGGGAGGCTTTTATTGGCTTGTTTAATATGGATGTTGAAATCAATGGCCTGATTGTTTTGAAGACTTTTGGCTTTTGGCTGTTGTCTTTGTGGCTGCTGTTTGCGGTTTTGGGTTATGTTGGAATCAGTGTGGTTCGTTTGCTTAGGCAATGATTTCAAGTTTCGACACAGGGCTGGTGTTTTCGAACTTCGTTCGAACTCGCTTCGCTATGGATACCGGCATTCGCCGGTACGACGGTGGCTTATAAAGTGTTTTCTAACTTGGTTTGAACTCGCTACGCTTTAGGTCCGCGTGTCACCAGGAGTAGAGCCTTTAAGGCAGCCCGAGGATGACGGGGTTTAGATACAAGATTCCTGCCTCGCTTAATGGTGCCTACTGTTGGGCGCAGGAATGAAGAACAGAAATGACGAGGATGGTATGGGATTATTTGAAAGGTATTTATCAGTTTGGGTTGGTCTGTGTATTTTGGCTGGGGTGGCTTTAGGAAATTTTTTTCCGGGCTTGTTTCAACAAATTGCATCTTTGGAATATGCACATGTGAATTTGGTGGTGGCGGTGCTGATTTGGGTGATGATTTACCCGATGATGGTACAGGTGGATTTCACTGCGGTAAAAGATTCAGGAAAGAATCCAAAAGGCTTGATTTTAACGCTGGTGATTAATTGGTTGATCAAACCTTTTTCAATGGCGGCTTTGGGCTACTTATTCTTTAAGGTTCTGTTTGTGCCTTGGGTCGATCCACAAACGGCCAATGAATACATCGCCGGGATGATCCTTTTGGGTGTGGCGCCATGTACGGCGATGGTGTTTGTGTGGTCACAATTAACCAAGGGCAATCCCAATTACACGCTGGTGCAAGTGTCGGTCAATGATGTGATCATGATTTTTGCTTTTGCGCCAATTGCGGCGTTTTTACTCGGCATCAATGACATCGAAATTCCATGGCAGACCTTGGTGCTGTCGGTGATGTTGTATGTGGTGTTGCCGTTGGCGGCTGGTGCCATCACACGCAAAGTGATGCGCAATCGGATTGATGGTTTGTTGGCCTCGCTGAAACCTTGGTCGATTATTGGGCTGTTGGCGACGGTGGTTTTGTTGTTTGGCTTTCAAGCAGAGAAGATCATAGATCAACCAACCGCGATTGTGTTGATTGCCATTCCTTTGTTGATTCAAACATACGGTATATTTTTTGTTGCTTATTTTATCGCCAGGCGGATGCGCTTGAGTTATGACATCGCAGCACCGGCTTGTATGATTGGCACTTCCAATTTCTTCGAGTTGGCGGTGGCGGTGGCGATTTCTTTGTTTGGCTTGAATTCAGGCGCGGCTTTAGCGACCGTGGTTGGGGTGTTGGTTGAGGTGCCGGTGATGCTGTCTTTGGTGGCTTTTGCGAATCGGACACAGCATTGGTTTGAACCGAAGACATGAGTAATTTTGCCAATACTATGGATAAATTTCGCGCTACGCTATGGATACCGACCTACGCGGCAAGACGGCATTAAAGGAGAATTAAAATGATTGAAAAATTACCTAACATCGATACAGAAAGTATCAAGAAGATTGATCGTGCGGCATTGTTTGATTACCAGCGATCAGAACATGCACCACGAATTTTACTGATGTATGGTTCTTTGCGCGAACGTTCTTTCAGCCGTTTGGCGACTGAGGAAGCGGCGCGAATTTTGGATTATTTTGGGGCTGAGACCAAGACCTTTGATCCCACGGGTTTACCACAACCAGATGCCGATGATGGTTCACATCCTAAGGTACAAGAGTTACATGAGTTGGTGAATTGGTCAGAGGGTATGGTGTGGTGCTCACCAGAAAGACACGGATCCATGACTGGCATCATGAAATCACAAATAGACTGGATTCCTTTGTCCATCGGTGCGGTGCGCCCTACTCAAGGCAAAACCTTGGCGGTGATGCAGGTCAGTGGAGGGTCACAATCTTTCAACACAGTTAATCAGTTGCGCGTGCTGGGTCGGTGGATGCGTTTATTGACCATTCCCAATCAATCGTCAATGCCTAAAGCTTGGTTAGAGTTCGATGACAATGACCGCATGAAACCTTCGTCTTTGTATGATCGCATTGTGGATGTCATGGAAGAGCTGGTTAAGTTCACTTTGTTAACCCGTGATATCAAAGACCATTTGGTCGATCGTTATTCGGAACGCAAAGAAGATTTGGTGGCGTTTAAAAAGCGCATCAGTAGCCGATCTACAGACTCTTAAATTATCGAGTTTTAACTTTGGTTTTATAAAATGTGTTTTCAGTGTCAGCATATTGGGCCATGATGCCAGGTACTGCATTGCCATTGGTCATTTTAATGAAAGTAATCGGTATGACCGGTAAGCCGGTGTAATTGTGGATATTATCAACTGCTTGGCCACTGGGAGAATCTACATCTTGATTAAATCCTACGCCAACTTTACCCGTTTCATAAGAGTTTATAGCAGTAACATTCCTTGCGCCTAATATAAACGAATTTTCACCCGGCTCATCCCAACCCAAGAATTCTAAAACTGTGGTGGCATAACACAAACTGTAAACAGGCGGTAGATTCTCCGGTAGACCACCAACACCGCCACCTTGGCAAGCAGTTATGTTGGGATAAAAGTAACACAGGTTGTGGTAACTGTCTCGGTCCCAAGCAGACAATTCAATTTCTTCACATGCGCCTTTTGTACGATTGTACTTTTCAGTAAATGGAGGCGTCGGATTACCCGATTCGCTGAAATGGAAACGCTTGGTAGGAAAAGTAAAAACCACTTCTGATTTTCCAGCAATACTAGGATCATTGACGTTAAAACTTTCAACTTGACTTTTACTGAGTAAGGCACCGATGGCTTGGTATCCATATGACCATTCAGTGCGATAAATTTCACCCTCACTGACTAAAACACTGGTGGTATCAGATAAATCTAATGACGGTACTTCGGCATTTCCTGGGGGTGTATGGTAGATGCTCTCAGGTGGGTAAAAATTTTCAAAAACCACAGAATCGATTGAAAGCATCACCCCTTCAGCCACATCAATGATACTGGCATTGGCTGACAAACCACCACTGGTCGGTAACAGCTGCTCAGTTAAATCACTTTCCCAAACACCACCAGCATTAAACGCCAGCTCAAATAAACTGCAGTCTTGTACTCCCGAAATATGAAGAGCTGCTTGACCCAGCTCTGATGATGGATCAAGCTCGCCCATTTCAAAAATTTCAATATAACCTTCACGTGAACGCACCATACCTGTGTCCCAATCTTCAAGGTTTAGTTCATCAGCATTAAATTGTTGTCCCGAATTCAATAGTGGCGTACAAGATGTGTCGCCGATTATGATGGCCGTTGAGTCTTCACCTTGATGGTTGTCTAGGTCAGACTCAGCCTGAACCAACCCCGCAGCCCACATATCATTTGGTGCTAAATACAAATTAAAGCTCAAAACTGACAATCCTTTCTTGCCTTCACGAAAATTCAACTTGATGGCTTTGACTTTATCGGAAGATGCATTGTTCACGGTAAAGATTGTATTCAGTCCATTATTTACCGTGTAATAAGGCAAAATGATGGCTTCTCCATAACCACCCTGACTGAGGTTAACGGCCTGGGCAGTGCTGATGATAAAAAACAGCAAATAAGATGTGTGAATTCGTTTCATATTGAAATTATTAGAATGAGGAGCATTGAAATCGTAAGTATTTAGCATATTTTATTTTTTATTAAAATCAAGTTAACTTCTAATTTTATCTGGGTTTCGAACTCGACAGTATTTCTATAAATAAAGATAACTAACTGTCTAGAAACAAAAGTATTAAAGACGCTGTAAAACCACATTTATCAGTTGGGCTTCTTATGAGATCATGTATTCTGATGACAGGCATAAGTCGTGTATGTTAACTGACACCTAGGTCAAAACCTGTGTATTTTTCAACAACACAGGCCCTGTCTTATTTCTGCTTTGAAGCAATGATTTATTTTTTACTGAAAACCAAATTTTTGACCCGCCCTGCAGACAATTTAAATCCAGTGATTAAATCCTCTTGCCTTGAAAAATCGGCAATCATGCCCTGAATAGACAGCTGGTCGATAGCAGATACTTTCAAAGGTATTGGATCATTGTTACCCACATGAACTGTGAGTGCGTCATCCTTCAACTTTATTTGATAAAGCACATCCAACTCCTGGCTATAATAATCACCAACAAAGTCAGGTAATTTTACAGCGCTGGTATCAACCTCTTCAACCCTGTTCCAGGCTGACGAGCCGCTGCTTCGTTTCAAGTTAATTACTTGCGCTTGATTATTTTCAAAATCAGCAAATGTAAATAAAAAGTCACTGTCGCCCACAATTAAAAACGAATTGGCCGCAATTGCAGCTGGTTCAAAATCATACTCTTTTTCATTCCAAACCTGATAAGCATGCAGTGTTTCGTTTTGTACACTTACTTTCAACTTAATCCCAGGTTCTAACTGATAGTCACCAACTAAATACGCTAACGGCGCAGCTGTAACTGGCGTTTCAATGTCTTCATCTGTACTGGTTGCAGTATTGGTTTCGGCACTGTCAACGACCGGAGATTCCGTTTTAAAATCATCTTTGAGGAACACATCAGCTACTTTAAAAGCCATTGTTGTTGGGTTGGCATCACCCCTGTTGGCAAAGACTGCAACAGTGAATTTTTGCTCAGGAAATCTTATTAATTCAGCCCTGAATCCGGCAAATGCACCACCATGACTGATGGCATTCAAGCCTTTGTATTTTTCTATAACCAAGCCTGAAGCATACCCGGTTTTTTCACCGTTATTAAGCTCACCTTCGGCAGTCATCTGTTGCCAAAACTTTCGACTCAGCACTTTGCTGTCATAAAAGGCATCGTCCCATTTTTTAATGTCATTGATGGTGGTGAAGATGCCACCGTCGCCAATCATGTTCAATGTGGTCATGCTGATTTGGTAATTTTGATCTTCGGTACCTGCATCGCCAATAGGTACATAACCAGATGCTCGATTTTTTACGATGGCCTTGTGGTTGTTATGAAAATGGGTGTGGTGCATACCCAATGGTTTGAACAGTTCTTTTTCAGCGTATACTGCCATATCCATTCCAGCCACTTTTTTAACGATTTGACCCAATATCCAATAGCCAGAATTGCTGTATAAATTTTCCTCGCCAGGTGCGAAATTCAATTCTGTTTGATGGGTTAACCACTGCATAACGTCTTTGTCTTCATAATAGTCTTCATCACCATAACCTTTTAAGTAAGACAAAGTCAGGTAATCTCTGACGCCACTGGTGTGATTCAACAATTGTTGAACGGTGATGTCTTTCGCATAGTCTGGAAAGGCTGGGAAAAAAGAGTGTAAGCTGTCCGTTAATTTAAGCTTGCCCTGTTCTGCCAGTAAAACAATACAAGCCGCGGTGAATTGTTTTGAGGTGGATCCAATTCGAAACACTGAATTGGCATCAATGGGAATATCATATTCTAAATTTGCCATGCCATAACCACCGGCATAGATGATTTTTCCATCTTGGAACACCCCCACACCAGCGCCTGGTGCATCGGTTTTATCCCAATTTAAAAATATTTTATCAATGGCTTTTTGTTGTGCTGTGTTGGCTAAAACAAAAGGAGAAAACAACAATAACAAACTGAATTGAATGATTTTCATGGTGGTATGCTCATTGATAAAATACCATTCTAATGGATGCATACGGATATAGCAAAACCAAGCATGTACACGTCAATTAATAAATGAAATGGGTATCAAGAATATCTTCTGGAAAGACTGTATTGAAAGGACTCAATATCAGAAGGGCATGGTTGCCGATGCTTTTAATTAGCACCGGCAATCATGAAGGTGGTTATCAGTCTATTTCAACTTTGTAATTTAATTGATTGATGCCACCGTATTGAGCCAAGACTCCTGGCGCTGCATTGCCATTGATGTATTTAATCAATGAATAAGCCAAAACGGGCATACCATGATAGTCATCGCCGCCTGGCGCTGCAGTGACTTGATCAAAAGCCAACAACATTTTACCAGATTCAAAGCCAACCACATCCCTGTCATTATAGACTTGTGAGCCCAATATTTTTGTTGGTTGATTACCAACAGATTCATTTTCCGATACCAACTGAATCACATTGATTGCATGACATAAATAGCGGTCATTATCGACACCTGGTGGGATTGGGGTTAAGTAAGGTTTCACCTCACCATTTTTAGCAGAGCAACCTACTCCCCCAATTTCATTGCTACAAATATTGGTCGATGTCTCTCGATCTAAAACCCCCACATCAAAGGTTGCACATACATCATATTCACCGGAACCTTCCTGTTCAAAAGGCTGTTCAATGGTACTGTCATCTGCCTCATAAAACCTCTTGGTTGGCATCGAAATCACCACTTCTGTTGATGAAGCCGTAAACGGGCTGATATCATAAAAACCCTCTAAGTGATTTTTCATTAATAATGCGCTGATGGCCTGATAACCATGTTGCCAGGTTGTACTGACTGCATCGCCATCTTCAATCATTACACTGGTGGTGTCTGCATATTCCAATGAAGGCACATCGGTATCACCGGGTTCGGTATGTAAAGCGCTGTCATCAGGATAGAAATTTTCAAAGGCCACACCATCAATCGAATACATCAAACCTTCAGACACATCGATCAAGCTGGAACTGGCAGACAAGCCTCCTTCGGCGGGCATTAATTGCGCGTTCAAGTTACCACCATTGGCCTCGTCCCAAATACCACCACTGCTCAGAGCGTCTTGAATTTGACTACAATCAACGGCACTCCCTGGATTATTGAATGTAGCGGCTAAACCCAGTCCGAAACTTGGATCCAATTCACCCATTTCTATAACTTCAATATAACCTTCTTTCGCTCGTGACAGGTCTGTATCACCAGACCCAGCCTCAAACTCATAGGGTAAAAGCTGTTGGCCAGAAAGTAAAAAAGGCGTACATGACTGGTCATTAAACACCAAACTCCCTGAATCTTCACCCACGTGACCTGCTATACTACTGGTAGTTGGAACCAAGCCAGCGGCCCACATGTCATTAGGTGCTAAATATAAGTTGAATGTCAATACGGCATTTCCTGCCTTACCTTCACGAAAATGAACCTTAATGGCTTTCGTCATTTCGGTTGAATTGTTGATGGTCAACACGGTATTTAAATTATTGTTGACTGTGTAATAAGGCAGCATGATGGCTTCGCCGTAACCGCCAGGGTTGATATTAACCGCTGAGGCACAACTAAAAGCTGTGATTAATAAAATGCCTGATTGAACTCTTTTCATGGTTTCCTCCCAAAGTAAGATTGTATGTGAATGAACATTTAAAAAAATCCAGTATAGTAAAACAAGGCTTAAAATATTGTTAAAGATTGAATAGATTTGTGTTAAAAAATAGTAGCGAGGCATGACATGTGGAAGCATGAGTTTTTTTAATGCCAGTCGCTACAAAAACATTCATTTTAATACAGTCGCTGACACATCAACTGAACCCACTGTTGAGTCATCATCCAATTCGGCATAACAATCTTGACCAGTACCTGCCGATTCTAAAAACGCCACATTCAATGTCATTTGATTGGCTGATGTTGAGGTTAAATTGGGTGCTGTTTCACTAACACCTGATGTATCAATAGTAACTTGGACTGCCTGTATACAAAAAACATTATACTCTTTATAATTAATCACTTACTTAGATAAAAGGACAGTTTAATTTGGAAGCTCATATCATTGAATGGCTTAATTTATCAGTGCGCTGGATTCACATCATCACTGGTATCGCTTGGATAGGCGCGTCCTTTTATTTTGTTTTTCTTGAGAACAACCTCAATCGAACAGAAAACTTACGTGAAGAGTTGGCTGGAAATTTATGGGCCATCCATGGCGGTGGGTTTTACTACCTAGAAAAATACAAACACGCACCCAAAACCATTCCGGCTCATTTACACTGGTTTAAATGGGAAGCTTATTTTACCTGGCTTTCCGGCTTTACTTTATTGGCGATTGTGTATTATTACAATGCCCAAATTTACATGCTCAACCCCAGTGTGTCTGGCATCAGTGCGGGCCAATCCATTGGTTTGGGCATCGGTACATTGTTGGTTTCATGGCTGGTTTATGACTTGCTATGCAAATCTGCTTTGGTGCAGCATAAGAAATTGTTTGGCTTGTTGGGATTTGTTTTGATTGTGACTATGGCTTATGGTTTGAGTCAATTCATCAGTGCCCGAGCTGCCTACATTCATGTCGGAGCAGTGATCGGTACTTTGATGGTTGCCAATGTGTTTTTTGTCATCATTCCTTCGCAAAAAACCATGGTTAATGCCGCCATCAAGGGCGAAACCAGCGACCCCAGCTTGGGTGAAAAAGCGCTGATGCGCTCCATACATAATAATTATATGACCTTACCGGTGCTGTTCATTATGATCAGCAATCATTTTCCAAGCACCTTTGGCCATGCCAACAGTTGGCTGATTTTAGCGGCATTGATTTTAGTTGGGGTGGCGGTCAGGCATTGGTTTAATTTAAAAGGCCAAGGCGTCAAAAATTATTGGTTGTTGCCAGTGGCTTTTATCGGTATGTTGCTGCTGGTTTACCTGACTAAGCCAGAAACTTTAGATCACAAGGCTGAGATCATCAGCGATGCCACAGCCATGCAGATGATAGCGGTACATTGTCAAAGTTGCCACGCCCGACAACCCAGCAGTGATTTGTTTGTAACTGCACCCAAAGACTTGATCCTCGAAGAGATGCAAACAGTGATTAAACATGCCGACCTCATCAAAGCACAGGCCGTCCAAAGCCAAATCATGCCCTTGGGCAACAGCAGCCAAATGACGCCACAGCAACGGCTGCAATTAGGCCAATGGCTCAACTACAAAACAGGTCAAAAAGACCAGGCACAGCCAGATATGAACAAGCAATGAAAGCACTGTCATCCAGCCAAGTTTTTTACCAAGGCACATTACAAGCGGCCACCCTGTTAATTGATCAAGGTGTGATCACCGCCGTAGTGAAACATTTGGCAATTCCCAGTGGCTATACACATCAAGATTGTGGCAACCTCATTATCATGCCCGGCCTGGTTGACAGCCATGTTCATATCAATGAGCCAGGCAGAACTGAATGGGAAGGTTTTAATACCGCCACTCAGGCAGCAGCGGCAGGTGGCATAACCACCGTGATTGATATGCCATTGAACTGTATTCCGGTGACCACCGACATGGCAGCACTTCACGCTAAATTAGATTGTTTAAAAGATCAGCTTTGGGTTGATGTCGGCTTTCATGGTGGCGTTATACCCGGCAATTCAGACCAACTGCCAGCGATGATACAAGCCGGCATTAAAAGCTTCAAAGCCTTTATGATTGACTCAGGTGTGGATGAATTTCCAGCCAGCAATCTAGATACCTTAGATCAAGCCATGCCGATCTTAGCTGCCGGTGGTGCCACTTTATTGGTGCATGCCGAAATGGATTCAAATACCCAGACATCAGACCATCCAGACGACTTAAGTAGCTACCAAAGCTTTTTGGCTTCTCGACCTGACAGCTGGGAAACCGATGCCATTGCGGCCATCATAGCCCTGTCATCTAAACACCAGTGTAAAGTTCATGTGGTGCATTTGAGTTCCAGTCTGGCATTGAAAATGATTGCTGAGGCCAAACGCAATGGCGTCCCAATAACAGCGGAAACCTGCCCTCATTATTTAACACTGGCGGCTGAAACCATTCCAGATGGCGATGCCCGATTTAAATGTTGTCCACCAATCAGAACACAACAAAACCAAGAACAGCTGTGGCAAGGACTGGAATCAGGTACCATTGACTTTATCGTCTCTGACCATTCTCCCTGCACCCCTTCATTAAAGTTATTGGAACAGCATAATTTATGGGAAGCATGGGGCGGTATTTCTTCGCTGCAATTCGGCCTGAGTTTAATTTGGACTGCCATAAAACAACGAGGCTATGGCATCACAGATTTGGTTAAATGGATGTGTGAAAAACCAGCAGAATTGGTTCAGCTATCAGCAAAAAAAGGCCGCATCGAATCTGGTTTTGATGCCGACTTGGTGATTTGGGATCCCGAGCAATCACAAACCATTGATGCCAACCAAACCTTCCATAAACACAAAGCCACTGCTTATGAACAAGTAGAAGTTTTCGGCACGGTACATAAAACCTTATTGCGTGGCCACACCATTTATGACATCAACGATCCGCAACATTTTGATGCGCTGATTAACAATCAACCACAGGGAAAAACTTTGTTATGACAGATTTTACTCAATTTATTGATTTGGCTGCCGAACGTGTCGGCGGTGTTGTGCTCGATACCAGCGATGATTTCTTTGCTGAAAAAGAAAACCTGATTAAACCGGGACGCGGTGTATTCATCGAAGACAAATACACCGATCGAGGCAAATGGATGGACGGCTGGGAAAGCCGACGCAAGAGAACCCCTGGACATGATTGGTGTACCATAAAACTCGGACTTCGTGGTGTCATTCATGGCGTTGATATCGACACCAACCACTTCTTAGGCAACCACCCACCTTATGCTTCAATTGAAGCCGCTTGTGTGACCCAAACACCGACTGAGTCAGATTGGCAAGAACTCCTGGTTAAATCACCTTTAGAACCAGGCTCACAGAACCTTTACCCGATAGAATCGGATCGCGAATGGACCCACCTGCGGCTGAATATTTACCCCGATGGTGGAGTGGCACGTTTTCGGGTGTATGGCGAAGTCAGACCTGATTGGCAACAAGTCACTGATCATCAAATCATCGATCTGGTGGCGGTTGAAAATGGGGGTCGAGTGATCAGTTGTAACGACATGTTTTTTAGCTCCAAAGACAACCTGATTATGCCGGGACGAGGGATCAATATGGGCGATGGCTGGGAAACCAAACGGCGGCGCGGCCCCGGTCATGACTGGGCCATTTTAAAACTTGGCAAAGCGGGTTTTATTGAACAAATTGAAGTTGACACCCATCATTTCAAAGGCAATTATCCTGATCGTTTTTCAATAGAATCTATATTTGCGCCCGATGCCAAAGACGATGACTTGGAGGGTTTAAAGTGGCAATTATTATTACCAGAAACCAAACTCACCGCACACCATCAGCACTACTTTGACCAACCATTGAGACACCATGACCGAGTCAGTCACGTGCGCTTAAACATTTATCCAGATGGTGGTATATCAAGGTTGCGCTTGAATGGCATGCTCAAGGCCCGAAATTAAACGCCATAACCATGACTTTAAAAGAACTGAATCAATTACCCCGCAACGCTTTGGAAACGGCTTTAGCCAAATGCTGTGGTGCAGCAGTCTGGTACCACACTTTGGCTCAATTCCAACCTTTTCATTCGGTCGAATGGATTCATCAATTAAGTGACCAGATTTGGGATGCATTGGAAGATTCAGATTATTTGGAGGCTTTTAAGCACCACCCTATGATTGGTGACATGGATGCACTAAAAGCCAAGTTTGCCAACACGGCCCAATGGGCTGGCGATGAACAACAAGGCAGTCAACAAGCCAATGAATCGACTTTACTGGCGCTGAAACAAGGCAATGAAGCCTACTTGAAGAAATTCGGCTTTATCTTTATTGTTTGTGCCACGGGAAAAAGCGCCGATGAAATGTTGGCCTTATTGAACCAGCGGATGCCTAATGATGCACTGACTGAATTGAAATTGGCGGCGGCGGAACAAAATAAAATCACCCATTTGCGTTTAGATAAATTATTAAGTAACTGAACCCCTGGATTGAATCAGATATAATTATTAATCAGTAATGACAGAGAATGTATTAAATGAGCCCAATAACCACACATGTCCTTGATACAGCTAAAGGCCAACCAGCCGCTGGTATCCAGGTTAAATTAGAAAAACCAACCGCCACAGGTTGGCTCATTATTGCCGAAGGCACCACCGATGCAGACGGCCGAATCATGACTTGGAGCTCTGAATCATTTGCCGCACATTTTTCTGCAGGTAATTACCAAATCACTTTTGATACTGACTTATACCATCAAGGCAAAGGATTCTTCCCACAGGTTTGTATCCCCTTCCGCGTTAACAACACTGAACAACATTACCATGTTCCACTGTTATTAAGCCCATTCAGTTTTTCAACTTATCGAGGTAGCTGATGTCAGCTTCAATAGACCCCATCATCTTAGAAAAGATATTTGAGCCCTTGGCAACAGCCAACCAAAAATATGCCGCGCATTACCCAGGAGATCGCGAAGCCCTACAACCGACACACACCTTGTATGGTGGCGCACAATTGTATAAATCCACCAGCACACAGAAGATTGGTGAGTTAGCACGCGCATCAATGGTTCAATATGCACCGAATGCCACAGCATTTGCTCAAGCCTTGGGATTACCAGGTGATGAACAACTGTGGCAACAAATTTATCAACGAGTAAATAAGCGTTTGGAGCGCTGTGCAGTGGAGGATTTCAGAATTGATTTTGAAGACGGTTATGGCAACCGACCAGATGCTGAAGAAGATGCCACCGCTGAATTTGCTGCCAAAGAATTAGCCAAAGCCACTCAACAAGGCATAGCTGCACCTTTTATGGGCATCAGAATAAAACCCTTCAATGAAGAACTGAAGCATCGCAGTGCGCGCACCTTAGATATATTTATCAGCACCTTGGTCGAAGCCAATGACGGTAAATTACCAGATAACTTCATTGTCACCTTACCTAAAGTTTTGATTCCGCAACAAGTCACGGCATTTATTCGTGTGTTGGATCATTTGGAAATTCAGCTGGGCTTAAACAATGGATCAATTCAAATTGAAATCATGGTAGAAAATACCCAAGCCTTGTTGTCACAAGATGGGGTTTGTCATTTACCGTTAATCTACCAAGCCACCGGCGGTCGTTGTCGTGGTGCGCATTTTGGGACTTACGATTATACCGCCAGTTTTGACATCACTGCGGCGCTACAAACCATGGATCATCCCAGTTGTGACTTTGCCTTACAAATGATGAAACTGGCGTTCGCTGGAACAGGGGTCTGGCTGTCCAATGGTGCCACCAGTATCATGCCAATTGGCGATGATGAAACGGTACACGCAGCTTGGAAGCTCAGCTTTGATCACATCACCCACTCTTTAGAGATGGGATATTACCAAGGTTGGGATTTACATCCTGCACAAATTCCAATTCGATACGCAGCCAATTATGCGTTCTTTTTAGCCAGTTTAGAACAGGCTTCAATCAGATTGAAAAACTTCATCGACAAAGCAGCCCAAGCCACATTGGTCGGCGATGTTTTTGATGATGCCGCCACCGGCCAAGGCCTACTGAATTACTTCTTGCGCGCGCTCAACTGCGGCGCCATCACCGAAGATGAAATTGAATTAACTGGCCTGTCTTTAGCCGAAGTTCGCTGCAAATCATTTGTAAAGATTGTTAAAAACAGAACCGAACAGCAGGTATGACTCAGATGTCCCAAGCAAGTCGTGATTACGTCATCATTTACATCAATGGTGAACGCCATGAAATTCGTGGCAAACAAGTTTTCATGACTTTATCAGATTACCTGCGTTATGAAAAACAACTGACTGGTACCAAAGTGGTTTGTGCCGAAGGTGATTGTGGCGCATGCACCGTTCTAATGGGTGCTGTCAAACCCCAGTCAACTGTTGACGGGGTTCACTACCAATCAATCAATGCCTGCATCCAATTTATGCATGGTTTGGATTGTTGTCACATCATCACTATTGAGGGCTTACCTGAGAACAAGCAAACATTGCACCCTGTACAACAAGCCATGGTAAAGGCTCAAGCCACTCAATGTGGTTTTTGCACCCCTGGTTTTGTGATGGCAGCCGCTGGCATGATGGAAGTCAAAAACAAGATCAAACCACAACATGCGCGTAACTTCTTAACTGGAAACTTATGTCGATGCACCGGCTATCAATCCATTATCAATGCCATGCTTGACATCAATCATGAAAACTATTCCAGCATCAAATCTCGCTATCACAGTGCTGAATTACATCAAGACTTACTGTCTCACACCGCAACAGCAGTACATATACAACACCAAAACGACAGCTTTGATGCACCACTAGACTGTGTTACGGCGGCCCAATCGCTGACCTCCGCCGATCACAAACTGTTCGCCTCAGCAACCGATTTAGGGGTGCAATACAACAAAGGCCATTGGCAACAACAGCGTGTGGTTAGTTTGAATTTAATTGAAGACTTGCACCACTGTGAAATCAAACAAGACAGCGTCCGCATTGGGGCTCGCGTTACGCTGTCTCAAATAGAGCAGAAACTGGGCTCAATCCAGCCGGAATGGATTCAATTTATCCATATCTTTGCATCACCTCAAATCAAGAACAACGGAACCCTGGTTGGTAACATCGCCAATGGTTCGCCGATTGGTGACAACTTACCGTTTCTATTGGCATTGAATGCACGCTTAAACATCCAAGGTCCCGATTCAAGCCGCACTGTTAATATCAATGATTTTTATTTGGGTTATCGCCAATTGGACTTGGCTACGAATGAATTAATTACGCAGGTAGAAATTCCAAACAAACCCAATAACAGTTTTTTAAAACTGTATAAAGTGTCACAACGCAGAGACCTCGATATCAGCTGTGTCTCTTGTGCATTGATGATGCAATTTGATCAAAACAAGCTATTAAAAGCCGTCACCATTGCATTTGGTGGTGTCGCGGCTACAGCGATTCGTCTCAAGCCCATTGAACAAAATTTGCTTGGACAACCAATGGAAGCTTTATTACAGAGCGATCACATAGAAACCACAGCTGAACTTATGGCCAAGCAAGTGACACCAATGTCAGATGTTCGAGGCAGCCAAGCCTACCGCCAATTACTGGTCGCCAATTTATATAAAAAGTACATGGCAGAGCTGCGTGTCGCACACGAGACCAAAGTATGAAGTTTAAAGACTTACCTCATGATTCAGCCGCCAGTCATGTGACTGGCACTTCAGAATTTATTGATGACCGGCCCAAACAAGCCGGCGAGTTATGGGTCGAAGTGGTTTATTCAACTGTGGCCCATGGTGAAATCAAAAGCATTGATACCCAGTCAGCAACCGACATTGGCGGTGTTAAAGGCATCTATTCCTATCAAGATCTGGCCAGTAATCGATGGGGCTCCATCGTAAAAGACCAGCCACTACTGGCTGAAAACACCGTTCACTACATTGGCGAACCCATACTGGTGATTGCAGCGATTGACCAACAAACGGCCTTGGCGGCCAAAGCCGCAATCAGGATAGATATTGCTGCCAAAGCACCGGTGCTAAATTTAAAACAAGCCCGTGCCCAAAGGCATTTTATGGGTGAAACTTACTGTATTGAAACGGGTGATTCGGCTGCTGAGTTTGCCCAAGCAGAGCACCTACTCACTGGACAATTCATCAATGGTGGTCAAGAACAATTTTACTTGGAATCTCAGGCCTCGATTGTCTATCCAGAAGAAAATGATTGTTTACATGTTCATGTGTCAGCCCAACACCCCACCGAAGTACAACATGTGGTGGCCAGTGCTTTAGGACTGAAACAGCATCAAGTGGTCGCTACAGTTAAGCGCATGGGCGGTGGCTTCGGCGGCAAAGAATCCCAATCCGCCCATTATGCAGCCTTGGCTGCTTTGGTCGCTCACAAAACCAAAAAGCCAGCGCGTTTGGTGTTAAGTAAAGACGATGACATGATTGTGACCGGCAAACGCCATCCTTTCTGCAATGATTATCAAGTGGCCTTTGACCACCAAGGCAAACTCCAAGCTTTGAATGTAGACTTTTACACCGATGGTGGCGCATACATAGATTTAACCCCTGCAATTTTGCAACGGGCGATGTTCCATGTCGACAATGCCTATTATTTACCCCACGCAAAAATAACTGGCACCATTTGTCAAACCCATACCCACCCACACACTGCTTTCAGAGGTTTTGGCGGCCCACAAGGCGCCGCGGTGATTGAACACATCATGGAAGAGATTGCGCTACACCTTAAATTGGATGCTCTGGATGTCAGAAAAATCAATTGTTACCAAGGCAATGATCAACAAACACACTATGGTCAAACCGTAAACAACAATGTCTTGCCAACGTTATTTGAACAAGCAGAACAGTCAGCTGATTATCGCCAAAGACGACAAAACATTCATCAATTCAATCAACAATCAGAGGCACTGAAAAAAGGCTTGGCCATGAGTGCGGTTAAATTTGGCATTTCATTCACCACACGATTTTTAAACCAGGGCAATGCCTTGGTAAATGTACATGCCGATGGCACTGTGCAAGTATCAACTGGCGCCACAGAAATGGGCCAAGGGGTTAACAGCAAGATTCGCAAAGTGGTCAGTGAATATTTGGGCATTGCTGAAACCGATGTGCGTTTGATGCCTACTTCTACTGAAAAGAATGCCAACACTTCAGCCACAGCCGCATCAAGTGGCAGTGACATCAACTGCGCAGCCGCTGCCATCGCGTGTAAAAAAATCACCGACCGATTGGCTAATATAGCGCAACAATTGTGGGATGGATTTAAACCCAGTGATGCACAAGAATTGTGTTTGGCCGACAACATAACAACAGACCACATCACCTTTAAAGCGGGCCAAGCCATCAATTCAAAACAGCCGAATCAAACATTTGAATTCAATGAATTGGTCAGCATCGCTTATTTAAATCGCATCAGTCTCAGTGATTATGGGCATTACAAAACACCAGAAATCTTCTACGACAAAGGTAAAGGCAAAGGCCGACCTTTTTTGTATTTTACCAACGGCGTGGCCGCTTCAGAAGTCAGCATTGATACCTATACCGGTGAAGTTAAAATTCTACGTACTGATATTTTAATGGATCTAGGCCGACTGATTAATGACGGTATTGATCATGGCCAAGTGGCTGGAGGCTTTGTTCAAGGCGCAGGTTGGGTGACCACCGAAAATTTATTTTATAACGACCAAGGTAAGTTGCTGTCGCATTCTCCGACCACATATAAAATCCCGAGTATTCAAGACACACCACGAATATTTAACATCGATTTTATTGAAAACCGTAGCAATGTAATGAACATTCGTGGCAGTAAAGCAGTGGGTGAACCACCACTGTTATTGGGCTTAAGTGTCTGGTGTGCGATCAAAGATGCCATGCGCAACGCCGGCTTAAAAGACACGGCAGGTTTGAGCATTCCTGCCACCAGCGAAAGCATCCTGATGAATTTAGCGGGTCAAATACCTGAACAAATAATATGAGCCGTTATTTATTACACCACCAAAGTATTCAACAATTGATATCACAGCATGTTAATTTTGTTTCGGTCGTTATAACCGCCATGCAAGGCAGCGCACCGCAAGAACCTGGGGCAAAAATGCTGGTTACGGCTGCCAGTATAGACAGCCCTTTTGAAGGCACCATAGGTGGCGGCAAACTTGAACGCTTTGCCATTGCACATGCCAAAAAACTGTTACATGCTGGTGATACAAACTGTACCGAGACGCTGAGCCTAAACTTACAATCTGATATCGGCATGACCTGTGGCGGCGTGGTTCAGGTGTTTTTCGAAGTCTATCGTCACGACCAATGGAACATTGCTGTTTTCGGTGCCGGTCATGTAGCACAAGCTTTGATTCCATTGTTACTCACCTTAAGTTGTCAGGTCCATTGTATAGATAACCGAGCTGATTGGATTAACAAGCTACCGCAACACCCTGCGTTACATGTCATCAACAACAACGACTTACAAGCCGTGATTCAACAACTACCCGAAAACTGCTACATCGTTTCTGTCACCCAAGGTCATTGTGAAGATGTTAAAATCATCGAACACATCGTGGCCGATCGAACACCCCCTTATATCGGCATTATTGGCAGTGATTCCAAAGCCACACTTTTGAAAAAAGAATTACAGGCAGTCGGCGTACCACGAGCGATCACTGATCGCATACAATGCCCCATCGGCTTACCCTTTGGGCAAGACATCCCTGCTGAAATAGCCATCAGTATTGCCGCACAACTGATCCAGTTCCGTGATGCGCATCAGTGAGGTTTGCATGCAATCCTTTTCATTAATCCTGCGGTAAAACAGGACTGAGGTTTAAACATCAACAATGACATTTTTAAAGCACAATTGGATTTGGATCATCCCTGCTTTGCTGCTGGTTGTTTTCAGTTTATTCAGTATCACATCGATAGATTCTACTCGTGACTTCGTGGTTTCATTCCGGCTACTGCACCATGAGAATTACCCATTATTAGGGCCAAAACTGGCACAATCATTCTACATTGGGCCTTTGTGGGCATATTTGATGGCGCTGCCGTTGTTGTTTTCAAGTTCTTGGCTGTCCTTGTCAATTTGGGTTGCTATGCTGAATGGTTTTAAATTTTACTTGGCCTATCAAATGGGCCTGCTATTGAAAGACAAACACTTAGGGCAACTTTTTGTACTCTGCCTGCTGATGATCTCATTCACTGCGATGCAAACCATTACTTTCACCCACACAAGTGTCGTTGAAGCTTGTATGTTGGCGGTTATCTATTTTTGTTTTAAATCACCCTTAAACAAATACAGTCACTGGTTCATTCTCGGTGTACTCTGTGCTTTGGCATTTCACGCCCACCCTACCGCCGTGGTTGCGGGATACTTCGCACTGAACAAATGGCTTAAAAGTCAGCATAAGATTTTCAATTTAGGCTTTTTCATGCTGGGCTTAATTCCATTGTTTTTACCCGTCTTAATCGGGCTGTTAATCCAAGACTCCAATGAAGCGGTGGGGGTACTCGACTATTTTTCACAACAAACTTCTGGCTTTGATGTCACCGCAGTATTGAAGCTGGTCTATGGTTTGGTATTTATCAGTCCATGGAGTATGTTGTCCATCGGCTTGCCAACAGCAGTGGTGGCTGTTTTGTATACAATCCAAGCCTTCGTCCAATTATGCGCCATCCTAATCCCCTTGCTCAAATGGCAACACATTGATAACAAACTACAACGCCTGTATTTAAACTTCGCCTTGTTTTTTATCCTGTCTTGTATCGGTATCGTTTTAATCAGAAGCAGGACACCTTGGTATATGACTTTTGGATTGAGTCTGGCCTATTCAATGTTCATTGCCAGTGGTCTTTATATTGCCTTCCGTGCGCCAAGATTCAAAATCATCAGGTCTGGATTATCTGCGATTGTATGGTTTACTTTTCTGCTCTGCCATACCGCATTGATATTCAAGTTACAACACAACCAAACTCGACTGCCAAGTACCGCACTGAATGACCTCAGATCGATGAATCATGACCTGTCTATATTGGGTTATGATATTTTAGCCAAAGACGCCAAACGCCACGGACAATTGACCTGCGATCAACAACCGGTAGCGGTACATGGTCCTTATGCCGCTTTAGTCCATACGCACACGGCGATTGAACACTACAGTCAATGCACAGCAGGGTTGTATTATGGACCTGCTGAACACAGCAAACACTTAATTGGTGTACCAGGCTATTATCAAAAACACATTAAAATCAAACCATTTAAACAGATTTCTGACAGCCACTTCTTTCGACCCAAATCAGTGTCTGCCAACCAAAAAGTCTGGCAGGAAGTGTTTCAACATGAATACGAGCGCCCCATCAACTATAGCTATAAGAATAACTGGGACAAACATGTCATTGAAACTGAGCTGAATCAAGGACAACACCTATTGATTACTAAGTTACTGGGTTTTAAAATGCAATTAAAAGTCATTGAGGTGGCGGTTAATGGCACCCCAATCAAACCCATCGCTGACAATAATTATTCATCACTATATCGCTGTGAAGCCTGCGACCCACAGCGCAGTCGTTGGCAAATTAAGTATGCGGAATCAGTTGAAGGCATGAGCAATATAGTGAGTTTTTAATTGCCCCGTGACATTCAGAATGATTGAAACAGCTTTGAAATGACTCATTTGCTTACACCACACTTCAATGTATAACAAAAAAAGGCCGCTGAATAAGCGGCCTTTGCAGTTTCAATCTTGAGTCAGATCAATCCAAACCATTCTTATAAATATAATCAGGTCGTAACTCAAAATCCGCACCAACCACAGATTGTTGACCCAAAATCTCAATCGGTGTTGCATCCAACTCGTTACAACTTTCATCAAAGCAGTATTCACCACCGTATTTAACATCAATCAAAGCACCATTGTTAACCGTAACTAAGTAATAATTTCCAGGAGGAAAGCCAACCGTTAAATAGTAACCATTGGAGTCAGTCACATAACTGCCATAAAAATCACCCGCTGCGTTATAAACCCTAACTTCAACAGCACTGGCTGGCAGTTGACTTTCAAAGTTTCGCACTTGCCCCGTAATGCTGCCACCAGAGACCATGGTAAAATCATAGCTCACTGCCCCCTTGTTTGAAGCATCAGGAGGAACCGGGCCCAAGACAATCGGATCGCCATCGGTGACATCACAAGCAGAACCTGGACAAGGTATACCATTGAATAAAATGTCAATCCACCCTCCTGATTCGGTTTGATATAAACCCATAAATGGCAAATTAGAACCATTGTTAGTCAACGCATAATACCTTCCAGCAGGTAAACCATGAACTGTAAAATCGCCTGAAGCATCAGTGGTGGCCCAATTGGCAAAAACACCCAGCTCGTTATAAACCAAAACATGTACATCAGGAATTGGATCTGCTGAGCCCAACTCAGTGATGGTGCCTGAAAAACTGTAGGCAGGTGATAAAGCAAAATCTATGCCAGTTACCGTGGCTGCCACTTCAGGATCAGCTTGCAATGGATCAAAAGCCTCCACAGTCACATTTCCTGCAGATAAATCACAAGTCACACCAGGACAATCAATGTTGCCTGCAGGGTCATATTTTTGCATCACATAAGGAGAAATAAACACACCATTGAACATACTACCGGTTCTAACCGAATAGTCTCCCGGTGGTAAGGCTCGGGCTGAAATATAACTGCCATCTTCTTCAATCACAGCGCCACCAGCGACAGTTCCATTACTGTCATAAAACTGTACATATTCAGAATAAGTTTGATCCGCTGGCAATCCAGTTGATGCATCCGTCACAGTACCTGAAATTTTTCCACCATAATTCAAAAGAAAGTTAACTCCCAGTCTTTGCTCTCTGTTACCCAACACCACTGCATCACCACCGCCTCCGCGATCACAACCACTCCAAGGACATGGTAGGTTGTCAAATAATTCTCGTTGATAGAATTGATGACCGCCATCGCCACCTTGTACAAAATACATGCCAGGTAATAAACCACCAACTGTATATGATCCAGTTGTCAGCGGATCATAATCAGTGCCATATAAAAATCTGCTGTCAATCAACCGATTTGAATCATTAAACAGCAAAATATAAGCAAACTTTTCCATTGGCTGAACAAGGTTTAGGCCATCAACAATAAAGCCTGAAATACGGGCACCTAATTCAAGTTCAAAATCAATATTTACCACCGTGTCTCCATTGACTAAATTCACTGCATCTCCTGCACCATTAGCAAGTAATGTGAAACAAGCATTGCATGATATGTTGTTATAAATCTCAGGAATGTGTAAATTATCAACGTCATACTTGGGCTCTAGATAGGGCACGTAATTGCCAGCAGGAATACCACTGATTGTATAATTACCAGCACCATCAAAAATAGCATCAAAAAACCAATAAACATCAGATTCAGTCGTGTCATACAATTGAACACCTAAAGTTTCCACTGCTGCTGCTGTGACAGCATCACTGATACTACCGGTGACTGTAGCCCCAATGGTTAAATTAAAATCCACACCCGTACTGGCATCACCCAAAGCCATAGATAAAGTACTGTCACCATCTGGTATACAGTCATAACATTGAACCGTTCCAATATTGGACCACATCGCATCAATATAAATATCTTGAGTATTTTGAACTTGCAAATAGTAATCACCCGCTGGCAGCCCCTTTATTGCATAGTCACCTGAAGCATTTGTTTGCCAACCACCATAATAGCCTGTGTTTGTTGTATTTCGAATAGAAACATACACATTCTCTAGAGCTGTAGGGCCACTGACCACTGTTCCTGAAATGGAAGCTCCAACCACTAAATCCAGATTCACGCCCACTCTGGCTTCGGCATCAGCCAAAACCACTTGGTTGTCTGCATCAGTTTGACAGTTATTGTGGCAGAATTCCGTGCCCGCAGCAGACCACATCGCATTAACGTAATCATCATTGTCACTGTATGACCTCACATAGTAAGTACCAGCGGGCAAACCACCAATGGAATAGGCGCCCAATGCATCGGTGTTGACTCCATAGATACAATTATTAATATAAGACTCACATACACTAATAAATACATTTTCAGGATCAACGGCATTCACAATTCCAGAAATGGAAGCGGTACCACCAGGCCCATCAATTTCCATTGATTTTATGGTGGCGAACCCAGCATTTTCCTTTTGTTGTCGCTGGTATTTTATTCTGGCCGCTTTTTGATTAAATTCAAACTGCGTGATTCTGTTTTCTTCCAACAACCCTTTCCATGCCGATAACTCAATGTCCTCAGCAGTTTCCTTTTGAGCATACCCAATGTTGACCATCAACAGCAGCAGCCAAATATATAATTTTTTCATATCAATCCCCAAATTCTTTTTCGTTTAACCCATTAAATACACAACGAATGACAATCACTATAAATGCATTTTTCATGTATTCACCTTGCCTAACCAGATCATAGGTTCATGGTTGAATTATTGGCAAGGCACCCTATTCCCTCTTAATATAATACTTTGCAAGTCACCCAACCGCCTTATTTTTCAAATAAATTTTGCCGCCTATTTATGATTAAGTGACTTATTTCACAAAATCAGCTGATTTAAAGCGGGGTTGATTGCTTGTACGCCATTACAAACAACGCAAAACTAAAAAAGGGGCCTGAAGCCCCTTTCTTTAATTGCGCCTAACGGCTTTTTTATTGACAACCCTGAACAGTGATGTTGTCTATATACCAACCTTCAGCACCAACCGCACTGTCAGTACCCAGTCTAAATCTAAACTGAACAGTATCTCCGGCGTAAGCATCTAAATTCACAATTGAAATATCGGCTTGATCACCACCGGCAGGCACTGCACTTGATGCGCACCAAGCTGACAAACCAGAAATTGGACTGTCTACATTACTGGTTATAGAACCATTGTATGGATCACCAATTAATTGGCCGCTACTGATTTGACTGTAGCTCAGTCCTCCGTTGGTTGAAATTTCAAGTAAACCACCATCCCAACAGGCAGATGATCCACTACCGGCATCGGTTTCTAATTCTTGAAAATTCCAATATGAAAGTGACAATGGAGATTGTATTAAACCAGGTAAAACGATGGGTGGCGAAACCAAGTATTGATCAGAACTGACTGACAAATCTTGTGCAAACCAAGCATTTCCATCAAAAGAACGAGCTGTGCTTGTAGTCCATGTATTAGTCCCAACAGGCGCTGCTGGTTGACTCCAACCATTGGTGCCACCTTCTAAGTCGTCAAAAAAGACCACATTCGCAGAAGTTCCACCGATACATTCTGCCGCTGTACCAGTGACGAAGCTTCCTGTGTTGAATTGACGAACCGCCGACACAACACCATCGCCACAATTATTAACCCCAACAACTCGCCAATAGTAAGTTGTGCTTGTATTTAAGGCCAACTCATGAGCATAAGACAGTTGATCAGTTTCTGCATTAATAACCAAATTATTAAAACCAGCATCGGTCGCTACTTCTAATCTATATTGAGAAGCGCCAGACACTGCTTGCCAAGTAAATGTTGGGTATGAATCTATACCCGTTGCATTGTCTGCAGGTAAAGTTAACACAGCAGCAGTATTCGTAATCGCCGACGAAATACTTAAATGATAATCCATTGTGTCAGTGACGCTTAAAGACGTTGCGGTCAATGTAATATCAATTTCATTCGCAGATTCACCTAATAAATTACTGATTTCGAATGTTCCTGTAGCAGGAAAAACTGAGAATGTATTTCCTCCTGGGAAACTGACACTTGAAGTCACCGGCTCATTGCTCACACTTAATGAAACTGTTTCAGCAAAACCATTGAATGAATTTAACCCAAAATCATAAGAAACCATGTCTTGATTGGCTGAGCAAACAGACATTGTTTGGGTAACTGTTTCATCAAGATATACTGTGGGATCTCCACAATCTTCCATCTTAAATGAACAGATTCGATTACTCCAATTGGCACTGGCAGTTGTGGGTTGGTATTCAACAGAAGCCCAAAATGTGCATTCATCGGATGGATCTATACTCACAGATGAATAATCTCCCCAGCGGCTGTAGCCTGTTTGGGAACCACCACCATCAACACATATTTGTTCATTCCTGAGTGTATTTTCGGTGTCTGTATGTTTACGCGTGGTATACCTGACACCAGGAAAAACATTTTGACTGCTGTTTGCTGCAGAATAGGCAAGCCCTATGTTTCCATCTTGATCAATTGAAATTCCAGGCATCCAACGATCAGTTGTATCAGGTCCATATTCACCTTGGTTCGCTACTGAATGCGATTTTGCAATTTCGGCACCTTCAAATTCATCTTTGAAAATAACATCTGTAAAATTGGGATATTCTGGAAAATTTATTTGGGCCCATCTCACGCCAGCGTGTTCATCACCTAAATCGACAGAAAAAGAGAACACCATCGTATCGTCCAATCCTTTTGAATCTGGATATGATCTGAATGATGATCTGTACATAACACGACCAAATGAAGCTAAAGTATCTAAGCCCTGTCCTGTGTTTGGCTGTGAAACAGCACCTGGACCAGGACTCCAACTTTCACCAGCGTCAACAATAAGTGGATCAGACAAAAATGAATTGGAAACATCATTCCAATCCACACACAAATCAACCAGCTGATATCCGGAAAAATCAGGACGCGCTAATACAAATGGGTTACACATACCAGCAGGAGGTAAATCAAAACTTTCAAGATGTGCTGGTTGCGCACCATAACTGTTGCCACCTAAAAAGTTGGTGTTTGTGAATCGCACAAATTGTGCTGGATTACCTGTCAGCATTTCTGTGCGTTCAACCACTGCATATGAAGCTTGAACAAAAGAGCCACTGAAATCATGAGTCACAAAATAATAACCACTTCTTTCACCGGACTCATCATCCCAAATACCTATGTGTGGATAATCATTAAATACACCAGGAAAGACAAATTCATATCTGTGGTAAGACCCTAATGGGTCATTTGTAGTAGAGATCGCAAAACATTGTCTGCCATCTGGGTTGTTAGAACTGGTAAATTGGCTGAACAACCATCGATCCGCCAACTTATCATATAAGACAATGGGATCACCCGCATTGTTAGTTTCGCATACGCCACCAAACCCGCTCCAAAAACTGTTGCCTGCAAATGGCCCAGCAGCAACTGTTCCATCGTTTTTATTGAACACTTTCCAACCCAAATTGACATATTGGATATAGTAAGAAATACCAACATCTCCATTGGTATCCGGTGGTAAAGACGTACTACCATATAAAGAAATATTATCAGCAGCAGAATAACCAGCGACACTGATGTCAACAGCTGGCGATGCCAGTCCATTGGTTCCAATTCCACCCCTTGGCTTAATCGGCGCCGCTCGGTTATTGAATTCTAATTCAGCTGGACTTGGATCAATTTCAAGGATATTAGGTATTTCATAGACTGCAATAGGCGCCTTATTGGTATCAGTCGATTTCTGTTGTTCAGTTTGTTTCAATAAGTCTCTGAGCGGCGGTGACGTGTCATGCCTGGCAGCCATGCCATTGGTTAAACCATTGCCTTTAATTTCAGCATAAACGCTGAAACTGCCTGCTATTAATAACATTGCTGGTATGAGCAGCTTCAATTTAATCTTGATGTTTTTATACATATGTCTCTCTCATTTTTATTTTATTGCGCATCACATAAACCACGTACATTTATATTCAGCTGATTACAACCCTTATTTCTTGTTATTTAAGTACCTACCTAAAACACGTCTTGATTCATCACTCAACATGGTTTCTTGCATTCGCTTCATTGCCAACTCCTTGGTTTTAGGAGCGTTCAATTGATCCAGTATCAACAATGCTTTTTCAGCAACTGAAGGAATGTTCGAACGTGTCCAGCGGCTATAAAGAGGCCACTCACTTAATTGGTTCGCTTGAGCAAAATTGAGTGCAGTTAGAACCATGTTCGGCGTATCACTGGCGGCATCCATATCAACTGACCAATTTTCTAGCCATTGAACAACTTTTGTACCCATTCTATCGACACCTATTGAGTTGTGTACGACAGATCGATTCTCCAAAAGTGCTGTAATCGAACCGACAGATACATCTGATGAATTGAACACTTCAAACAATTGATTCCAATCTTGATCCGACAGCTTGGCATGCAAACCATCCCAATTAATTAACTCGCGAACAAAAAATTCTTGAATCTTCGGATCATCTTCAGCGATTCCTCGCATTATTGACTGAATGAATAAAAGAGGTTCTGACTTGAGTAAGCCAGGCGTGGATTGTAGTTGGCTCTTCAGCTTGTCATTCAATCTAAAGATGGCTGGATTGGCACCTTCAACCCGTATCAATCGGGGCCCATCGGCATACATTTCAAATTTAACTGAACCATTTTCTTTGAATTTTCTATGCGTCTGGTAAGCAATGATGTACTTAACATTGGTGACTAAATTTTTAGCCAACTTGCCTGGTACTGTCAGTGTAATTTCATCTTTCGAAGTATTGTGTAAATTACTTTGCAACACAAACTTTAGATTCCATTGATTTTGCTCCACATAATTCTTTGATGCCAAAGTCACCTCGCTAACAAATGAAGTTTCAGTACGGAGAGCTATACTGGGAGGGTTGGTATGTTCACGTGCTACGACCACAGAGGTAGAAAGTAAAGCCAATAAAAAGAATCTATGAATAAGTCTCATTGTTTCAATGTTGTTAAGTTCATGCATTGTATAACTGTAAGCTTAAATCACACAATAGGAAACTTTAATTTATCTTTGTCAGTGTTTAGACAATCTGCCCTCGAAACAATAAATCATCGCAATCCAAAGCACTATTATTTAATTCAATATAAACCCTGTGTTAGAATGCGCGGCATCCGAGGGGTGGTTCAGATGAACCTGAGATGTCGTATCATGACAAACCCTTTGAACCTGATCCGGTTAATACCGGCGTAGGAATGGGTAATTGACTTCAACACGCCAAAACCGGGTCTCAAATTGATTTTATTATTATATGAGAGATCCCATGAAAATTAGACACATCACCACAGCGACTTCGCTGACCTTTTTACTGTCGACACTGACTTCTGCCGCATGGGCACAAGAATCAAACGACTCCAATAACACCGAACAATTATCTGAACTGACGGTATCCGCCAACTTACGCGAGGACACCAACGTTCGGGAAATTGCCACATCTGTATCCGTTCTTGATGACGAGACTTTATCGCAAGCCGGAACCCAACATTTCCAAGATGTCATGGGTTTGGTGCCCAATTTAAATTGGTCAGGCTCAACCAGCAGACCCCGTTATTTTCAAATCCGTGGTATCGGTGAGCGGTCACAGTATGAAGGTGCTCCTAATCCATCAATTGGCTTTATTATTGACGACATTGATTTTACCGGTATCGGTGGAGCAGCAACTTTGTTTGACCTCCAACAAGTTGAGGTATTGCGTGGCCCACAAGGCACTCGTTATGGCGCCAATGCATTGGCGGGTTTGATTTATATCCAGAGCCATGCCCCCAGTTTTGATGAGGCATACACCCTAGAAACCACCATCGGAGACTATGGCACGCAGGCAGCAGGTTTCAGTGCCACTGGTGCCCTAGGAAACTCAGAACGTGCAGCCTACCGTTTTGCTGCACACCAATACAACAGCGATGGCTTTCGTCGCAATGACTTCTTCAATCGTGATGACACCGATGACAACGATGAATTAATGCTTCGAAGCAAAATCAATTGGATCGTTAATGATGTGTGGCAAGCTGACTTAACCCTGATGTTAGTCGACATCAATAATGGTTTTGATAAATGGAACCCTGAAAACACCTTCACGACCCACTCTGACGACTTGGGCATTGATGACCAACGCTCAGTTGGCTTCAGTATCAGAAACACGATGACATCTGCGGGGAACTTTGAATTAATCAGCATCACCAGTTACACCGACTCAGACATTCAATATTTCTTTGATGGAGACTGGGGCAACGATAATTATTGGGCCGAATTTGCACCTTATGACTTCACCTCAAACAATGACCGTCAACGAAATAATATAACCCAAGAATTTCGTTGGGTCTCTAAACCTGACTCGCGCTTATTCAATGCATCTACTGAGTGGTTGGCTGGGGTTTATTTTTCTCAATTGGATGAAGATAATGTCATCAATGACTACTACAATGGTGACGTCAGCCGAGCTTTTGACAGTCAATTTGAAGCCAACAACCTCGCTGTATTTGGTCAATTTGATACCCACTTAAATGAATCAACTGTGTTAACCACAGGACTGCGTTTTGAACGCAGGTCTGCTGATTACAGTGACAACAGCGGATTAATCCTGTCTCCCGATGATGACATGTTCGGCGGCCAAATTTCCATCAATCATGCATTAAGCTCAGCCAAAAACATCTACGCCACCTTGTCACGTGGCTACAAAGCCGGCGGCTTTAACTTAAGCCCAACCTTAACAGAAGATCGACGTGCTTATGACCCAGAGTTTTTATTGAATCTAGAAGTGGGTATAAAAGCCATGCTGTTAGACTATCGTTTGAGTTTAAATCTCAGTGCTTTTTATGCAAAACGCCAAGACATGCAAGTCAGCACCTCAACACAGGATGACCCAACTGATCCACTGACCTACACCTATTTTACTGGCAATGCAGCCACTGGGAAAAACTACGGCCTTGAAGCTGATTGGACATATCAAATCAACCGCAATGTTAGCTTTTATGGCTCTTTGGGTTTGTTGAACGCCACTTTTTCAGACTATGTCACCGTTGATGATAATTTCAATGGACGCCAACAAGCCCATGCACCAGATTACAGTTTCAATCTGGGACTAAGCTACCTGGGTGATAGCGGATGGTTTGCACGCGCCGACTTAAATGGCTCAGATGGATTTTACTTTTCTGACTCACATGACCAGAAAGCCAAAAGCCGAGAAAGCTTGAATTTAAAACTAGGCTATCAAGCAGACAGCTGGTCTGTTTTTGCATGGGGTCGCAATGTCCTGGATGAGAATTATGCCGTAAGGGGTTTCTATTTTGGTGTTGAACCACCTGATTATGCTGATACACTGTATAAACATTTGGCAGACCCCAAACATTTTGGACTGACCGCCCAGATTAATTTTTAGTCGCTCAATAATCGAAAGAGTCCTATGATGAAAATATCTATAGAAATCAGTTTATATCCATTGGATCAAAACTACATACCGCCAATCCAAGCATTCATTGATAGACTGAATACTTACGCAGAACTGACCGTGATTGAAAACACCATGAGTACACAAGTGTATGGTGAATATGCCAGGGTGTTAGAAATTGTGAACAGCGAAATGCAACGCACCCACCAACACACACCCAAAGCAGCTTTCATGTTGAAAGTACTGAATGGCGATTTATCACCCAATGTCTGACATCTGGCAACAAATCGTTACAGCCTGGCAAGCCCAGTCTATGCTTGAAGTGATGGCCGTGCTGGCCGCTATTTTGTATTTGGTTCTGGCCATCAAGGAAAATATATGGTGCTGGTTATTTGCTTTTATCAGCACCGGTATATATATCTATTTATTTCACAGTGTTTCACTGATTTCCGAATCATTGTTAAATGTTTACTATTTACTGATGGCTGTTTATGGTTGGTACCAATGGCGCTTTGGTAACAACCACCAACAACGAAAAATCATCAAATGGTCACTTAAAAAACACCTCAGTTTAATTATTCCAACTACTTTGGCAGTGCCAATCTTAGGTTATTTCACCAGTCAATATGGTGCGTCTTTCCCGTATCTGGATGCATTCACCACCTGTTTTGCGGTATTAGCGACAGTGATGGTCGCGCATAAGGTTCTAGAAAACTGGCATTACTGGCTGATTATCAACTCCATTTCAATTTACCTATTTGCCAATAAGGCACTGTATTTGACCGCCGCCATGTTTGCCCTGTATTTGGTGTTGGCTGTGATTGGCATTGTTAGGTGGCGCAGGCATTATGCAGCCCAATTGGCTTAAACAACTTCAACAAATACCAACCATCCAACAAGCTGGCTTTATTGATTGTGAAAAAATCACTGCGGGAAACAGTAATGTATCATTTAAAGTCAACAGCCAAGCAGGCACATGGGTTGTAAGATTCAACCAACATCAGTTTGGTGTCAATAGACTACAAGAAAAACTAATTTTAGATTTGATTGCACCACTAAACATTTCTCCTAAAGTGATTGATGCCAACCCGGAAGCGGGCTATTTAATCACTGCTCACTCCCCCAAAGCCACTTGGCAGCAACTAAACATACATGACAGTGATTCAATTTTAGAATTAGCTGACAGCATAAATCGCTTTCACCAAATACCTTATACCTACCTGCCCAGTCGACTTGATCATCGAATCGATACTTACCTCAAACACATTAAAAACATACCATCTGAACTTCATCAGAACATAGTACAAACTGTTAAAGTGTTACAACAACTTGGTTTTTGGGAAGCCTGTAATACCCTTTATCACTCGGACCTCAACAGCAGTAATATTTTGGGAAATAAATCGCCACTAATCATAGACTGGGAGTTTGCGGGACAAGGACATCCTCTTTTAGATTGGTTAATTATGGAACATGAACACCAATTAGACTTATCGGCTCATTACCCAGTTAAGATCAATAAACAATGGTTAAAACCGGGCAAACTATTAATTGCTGACTTAATGAAATTGTGGGCTTTAAACGACTAATATAAAATGTAAATAACATTTCTTTAATTTCATTTTCATTTATTTATACACGTATACACTGAATATATTTCGTTACAAATTAAAATTAATTATTGTACTTAAACCAACGAGAAATAAATGCCCTCATAGCTATTTATTTAATTGAAATTGATCGCTTGCAGGTTATACAATCACTTAGAAAGTAACTTATAGTGCAGGTTAGCTCGTGCATATAACGCCTAATTGGGGAATAGAATGAAAATAAATTTGATAAAAAAAACGTGCCTGACACTTAGTCTAGCAATCATGATTGGTGGTTCAGCAATTGCCTTTGAAATGCCAACCGACCAAAATAATCGAGGTGGCTTACCTGCTGGCGGTCCATACGCCCCTCCGGGCGGCTTGTATGACAATGAGCAAACAAATGGCACAACTTCGTTGGCATCACAAGACAGCAGCACCACTTTTACAGCAAGGTCTGCAGATGATTTCATCCTGACCGATGCGTCATGCTCCAGCGGTCAATTTGAAATTACCCGCGTCAGAGTTCAGAACATCAGCCAAAATGCAGCGCCACAGGATTTTAGGATTGATTTTTTCAACGACAATGGATCGGGAACTGCACCTGAATCAGGGATGAACCCATTCGCAACAGTCGCTCAAAACAGCCAAACATTACTTGGCCCATTCGGTGCCAGCACGTCACTGTTTGAAGCAGATTTTATGCCTGCTGGCTTGATTCTGGATGCCAATACAGTATATTGGATATCTTCTTTTGGTGTTGATGCTGCAGCGAACAGTGCTGGATTCAATGCATATTTCGGTGCATCACCGGGAGCCACAGGAACCACAGAAAATGGGGTAATCATCGCACCTGGTGCAGGTATTCCTGACTGGACTCCAGTTGAAACAGTCACTGGCCCACCTGCTTTGGCTTTCTCTTTTGCTATTGATGGCACTTGTGTTTACAGTCCACCTGAAGTAGTTCCAACACTTGGTGCTTTTGAATTGTTTTTAATGGCTCTGATGTTAGGTGGTGTTACCTTATTGTCTATTCGCGTGTATAACAAAAAATAACACCGATTGCTCTTACGAGTAATCAACAAAAGTCCTAAAAGGCCACTCCTAACGTGTGGCCTTTTTTCTTTTGTTCCGATGTAACTGTGAAACCATTTAGAAACATAAAACTCAATATGACAGGCAATTAGAACAATCATCAGTTGCTTAATTTTAAGTCTTTTTTTCCCGCCAAGCATCAAGTAAAATAAGCTCACCAATAAAAAATATTCATACATGCCCAGGTGGTGAAATTGGTAGACACGCCAGCTTCAGGTGCTGGTGGCCGCAAGGTCGTGGAGGTTCAAGTCCTCTCCTGGGCACCAAAATCAGATGATATAATTGTTTTAGTTTTTGGAAAATCGCCAATGAATCAATTTATTCTGTTACTTTCAAAATAGCTCTTAATCGGTTAATTTCACCAACAATCAAACCAATGTCGTCTTTGCGATTCTTTTGAAAAGACAATTTGACCATTTCACGTTGTAATAATTTAATTCTTTCGGTTAATTCACTGTTAGGATTCAGCTTCAGTTTTTTTGCGCGGATGCTGGAGATGGACTGCATAGCGATAGAATTTTTATACATATTTAAAAGTGCCTCGTCATAGGTCAAATAAAAATCAGCAGGAAAAACCCACCTACACCACGCACACAATAAATACATATTATTATATTTATATTTCACCTCCAAGTATTTTGGGGCTGCCTTGCTAATTTTTGTCGTATTTGCTAAATTCCTGTGATGAAGTTAACATTTTTAACCGGCCTATTTTTCCTATTTCTTTTCTTAAGCAGCCAATCAGCTGTTTCGAAAAAGTATTACAAACATGTGGATGAAGATGGCATCACCCATTATTCGGATAAGCCGCCTAAAGATGTTGAGGAATTTGACAGCTGGCAAGTCAGACCAGAAGACACCGAATACAAAGTAAAAGTCATTAACCGGGGAACCAAACGTGCCCCTGTTTACTATGCGGTCAATCCCTACCATGGCCCTGTTGAAATTGGCATTAGATTCACTTATCAATCAAATGTTGAAGCCAAACCACCATGGCCAGCAAGATATGTAGTTCCTGCCAACAGTGATTTATACCTCAGCAGCATCACACCAATCAATGAATACAAAGCATGGTCGTTTCAATACAGCGTCACATCTACCCTTGGAGATCCATCCGCCACGCATGACCGCAACTTCCCCTATAGACTGCCTTTTATAGGTAACAAAATTTTTTATATCTCACAGGCATTCAATGGCAAGTTTAGCCACCAGGGAGATCAAAACCAATATGCTTTGGATATTGCGATGCCAGAAGGTACTGTTGTTTTAGCCGCCAGAGCTGGTGTGGTTATGGACATCGCTGAAGATTTTTATGATGGTGGTGTTGATGCAAAAAAATTACATCGTGGCAATTACATTCGAATTCTACATGATGATGGATCAATGGCCATTTATGCGCACCTGCAACTGGAGTCAGTCATTGTCGCCAGAGGTCAAAAAGTCAAGGCCATGCAAAAAATTGCCCAGTCAGGCAACACCGGATTTACCAGCGGCCCACACCTACATTTTGCCGTACAGCTGAATGATGGCCTGCGACTGAAGTCAGTACCGTTTAAACTACAACATAAATCAGGAGCGGTTAAAACGCCTAAAATTGGGCCAATTTAATACCATTTAATCTAAAACCTAAGCTGACACCTTTAAAACTGATTGAGCGGATGGCTCACAGCAAGTGTATTTAAATTTGACGAAAACAAACTGTAAAGTCGGCTTTGAGTATCAATCCCCAATAGGTAGTTGTGAAGTGCGTTTTTTCTGTTGCATGGAAAAGCTGGTATTAACCGATCGAATGGATGGTAACCTCAGAATTTTTTCATAGATTAACTGATTATAAGAATTCATATCTTGAGTCACAATTTTCAATAAGTAATCATATTCACCACTGGTGGAGTGGCATTCTAAAATTTCAGGCCATTGTTGAATACCTTGGTCAAATTTCTCAACCGTACTTTGATGGTGATTATCCAAAGTAATTTGGGCAAATGCAGTCAAACTTAAACCCAACATTTCTTGATCAACAATGGCGGTGTAACCCTTAATTAAACCCTGTTTTTCCAATGCATCGACCCGCCGCCAACAAGGTGCTTGAGACAATGACACCTGCTCAGCCAAATCTTTATTGGAAATGCGCCCATCTGACTGCAAAACATTTAAAATCTTCTTATCGTATTTATCCATGAACAGCAATATAATTGCCAATTATACAATTATCAAGAAATTTTCATTCTCTCAGAGTGAATTCTTCGCAAATATCGAAAACACATTTCAAACAGAATAGTTGATAATGATTGACCCAGTTTTACGAGCCAAGTCATGCATTTATTCAAGAACAATGAGAAACAGGAACACACTTTCAATTGGCAACACATCGCCAAAACAATTTTGACCTCCCGTGCATTGGATGATTTGGAAGAATTTGACCTGGTTAAACAAAAAAAAGTGCTGTATCAATTTTCAGCTCGCGGCCATGATATGGCACAGATCATGCTGGGCCAAATACTCAACAAACAAAAAGATGCGGTTTCCGGTTATTACCGTTCACGACCGCTGTTACTGTCTATCGGCATTGAATTAGAACAGTTTTTACAAGCCACTATGATGAAACAAGGTGGTTTTTCTGATGGCAGGGACATCGGCGTGGTGTTTAATCAACCTAATCATGACGGTGCTTGTGTGTTACCCATGTCAGGCGGTGTGGGCGCACAATACACGCCAGTTGCTGGCTGGGCTCAAGCGATTGAATACCACCGCACCCATTTAAAAGATTCAACTTGGGATGAATCCATGGGTTTGGTTTTGGGTGGCGACGGTTCTGTGGCCACCAATGGATTTTGGTCTTCACTGACCATGGCAACCACCTTACAACTACCCATGTTGTTTTACATTGAAGACAACGGTTATGGCATTTCAGTGCCTTCTCATTTTCAAACACCTGGTGGTAACATCGTTAAAAACTTGGCTTCATTCAAAGGCATTAAGCTGCTTTCTGGTGATGGCACCAATCCAGAAGAAGCCGCTGAATTAATCAGCCAAGCCAACCATCATGTGCGCAACGAAAGGAGTCCAGTCTTATTGCGCTTAACCGTACCACGACTTAATGGACATTCCGCTCAAGACACCCAGAGTTATAAAAGCGAAGAGCGCATCCAATTTGAAAAACAGCATGACCCTTTACCCAAACTAAAGAAATATATGCTGGCACAAGGATTAATCAAAGCCAGCCAATGGGATGAACTGGAAGCCCAAACCAAAGACGATGCCTATCAAGCTTACTTAAAAGTGGATCAACAGCCTTTTGCTGATCCTGCACAAGTTGAAACCCATGCCTTTGAAGAATTTGACGAAACAGGTTCACCTATCCTGCAACAACAAGGCGGGATTCATTTAAACCATCCAAGCTTTCCGCCTTCTTCCCAAGAAATCATAGCAGAACCGGGTCGGATTAATATGGTCACCGCTATTCGTAAGACTTTGGATTATGAATTAAGCCACAACAATAAAATGTTGGTATTTGGTGAAGACGTTGGTGCCAAAGGTGGGGTGCATGCCGTCACACTGGGCTTACAAGAAAAACACGGTGAAGCCCAAGTATTCGATACCAGTTTGTCCGAAGAAGGCATCATTGGTCGATCGATAGGTTTGGCTTTGGCAGGCTTATTACCGGTTCCTGAAATACAGTTTCGCAAGTATGCTGATCCGGCAGAAGAACAATTAAACGAAACTGGATCCATGCGATGGCGCACCAACAACCGATTTGCTGCACCCATGGTGGTGCGAATGGCTGGTGGTTATTTTGGCTGTGGCGACCCATGGCATTCACAATGCGCTGAAGTCAAATGGGTCCATGCCATCGGCTGGCAAGTGGCGATGCCATCGAATGCCGAAGACGCCGTCGGTTTGTTGCGTTATGCATTAAGAAACAACAACCCCACCATTTTTTTTGAGCACCGTAAAATGCTCGACCATGCGTGGTCAAGGCGACCGTATCCTGGCGACCAATACATCATTCCCTTTGGTCAGGGCAATAAAATACTGTCTGGAGACCGTGTCACTGTGGTCAGCTGGGGCGGCATGGTTCATATGTGCCAAACTGCGATTGAGCAGACCGGCATTGAAGCTGACTTGATTGATTTACGAACGTTAAGACCTTGGGATAAGGCGATGGTTTTGGAATCGGTTAAACGCACAGGTCGATGCCTGATTGTTCATGAAGACAATTTGTCAGCGGGTTTTGGTGCAGAAATCGCGGCCGTATTGGCCAAAGAGGCGTTCTTCTATTTGGATGCTCCTATTGAACGATTGGCCACTGCCGATATTGGCAACCCGCATGACCCTAAATTAATGGAACACGCGCTACCCAATCCTGACAGCATTGCACAACGGTTAATGGAGTTGGATCAAATATGAGCTCAATTGTAGAAATCAAACTGACAGCCGACCAAACTGAAGGCACCAAAGCCACAGTGGCCCAATGGTTAAAAAGAAAGGGTGAACAAGTCACCATCAACGAACCCATCATTGAGTTAGAAACTGATAAAGTAATGATGGAAGTGATCGCGCCAGCCAGCGGAATTTTGCAAGATATTTTCATCCGCGAAGGTGAACCGGCAGAAGAAAATATTATTTTAGGAACTATTTTAGAAACCGCGTTGTCCAACCCCGTGAACGAACAAAAAAATGATCGAGCAAAATGGGTAGAAGACACTCCAAATAGCGTTTCTAAAGATTTACCTCGTAAAAACCCGACTGCTGGGCTACCCGATCCTCCTTCTACCTTCATAAGCCCAGCAGTTCGGCGTTTACGCCAACAACACCAACTCGACCTCAGTCAAATCACCGGTAGCGGCAAAAACAACCGCATCACTTCGCGCGACGTGAATGCCTATTTATCTGACTCTGCGGGTACAAGCAACCGACAGCACACCCTGTTTGAACCAACAATCACCAGCCCAACAGCCGCTGGCAGCGAAATTATTCCACACACACAAATGCGTAAAGTCATTGCTGAACACATGCAACACAGCGTACAAACAGCACCCCATGTAACTTCAGTTTTCGATTTAGACTTGTCGGCAATTATTCAACACCGCAAAAACCACAAACAGGCTTTTGCAAAACAAGGCACTAAGCTGACGTTCACTGCTTACTTTGTTGCTGCCGCAGTACAAGCCATTAAACACCAACCCAAAGTCAATTCGCAGTTCCACGAACATGGTTTAGAAGTCTTCAAGCATGTCAACCTGGGATTTGGTACCGCCTTGGGCGACGAGGGATTGATTGTGCCAGTGATCCAACAAGCACAGAATATGAACCTCATGCAAATAGCCCAAGAATTGACCCGTTTAACTGACAAAGCCAGGAACATGCAATTAAGTCAAAAAGAAGTTCAAGGCGGCACTTTTACAATCTCAAATCACGGTGTATCTGGATCATTGGTCGCTACACCCATTATCATCAACCAACCACAGTCAGCTATTTTAGGTTTGGGTAAAATGGAAAAGCGTGTGGTGGTTGAACAACACAATGGGCAAGACATGATGGTGATTAAACCGATGTGCTACGTCAGTCTAACCATTGATCACAGGGCACTGGATGCCTACCAAACCAATGATTTTTTGAGTCATTTTAAAGCAGTGATTGAGGCTTGGAAGTAACGGGCATTCAACAGGCTCCGCATGGTATATGTAGGAGCCTGGAAAGAATATTTGAATGAGGGGGGTAATTGTTGTATTTTCCTGATACGATTAACACCGATGCCCAAGCACAAGCTTGGGAGCAAGGCACATCCAACAACAAGCATCCTGCATTCTAATAATATGCTGTGATTTTTTACTTTGAATCTCTATTAAACTTAGTCCAAGCCCTGACATATCCACCGGGCGTAACTTTTAATACATTAACGCGTCTATTTTTTCTTAGGCTGTATTTACCGGCCCATGTCTCAACGCCTCGCGCCTGGTTTACACCAACAAACCATGTGGCTTGCTCGTAATAAGTATTCCCGGTTTTTTTGGTGTGAACTATTGCTGCGTCCCCGCGCTCACAATTCACCACCCGAGAATAAGTACTTCTCATCCGGCTTGAACTGGTTCGTTGAAAACTGCCGAATTGCATTGGGTAATCACAAAATGTTTGGCTACTTCCAGATCCATGATTACCTGATAAATTACAATGATGATCAATAAAATACAGATATCCTGTCGAGTTATTACAAGACCCTTGACCCGATGCTTTATTTAAACCAGCCACAATATCTTGATTTAATTCGGCCCATTCCACAACTACATCTTCAGGCAAACTGTCCACCAATTTTCTACCAGCCAATAAAGCCATCCTTTTATCCCAAATACCTTGTTCATACAATAAAACTTCAGCTTCTAGCCCCCTAGTAAAATTACTGTCATCAGATTCATTTTCTTGCTCAAAAACTAATAACTGAAGAGGCACCGGTGTGCCTGGTGGCGTAATTGCTAAGTATTTATCAATCAAATTACCTTTTAAGTGATCTAAAATAAAAATTTCACCATCGCCCAGTTCAACCTGTTCCTCTACATACATTTCATCAGATGCCGGTAATTGACCAAAAATCATCTTATTACCATTTGGAAATATAAGCTTAGCCAGCACAATCCGAACAGTTTCATGGTTGGACTCAGACAATACAGTTCGTTCAGTTGCACTTGCATTGAAAATCGAGCTTAAAATAATAACTGCTAACAATATTTTTGATTTTAGAATATTCATCATAATTTTTTCCTTTTGTAAATTTCAATAAAAAAATAAGACCTTTGTGTGTGTCTCTGCATAGATATTAAAGAAAAACGCAGGGGTATTTATGATGCACACCTATTCATTGGCTGATGATTACATTAACAAGGCTCTTAACTGGCTTACTTGAGTCACTTTAAAACTGTGATTGAGGCATGAGGATTGAATTGAATGCCCAATTGACTGAGCAAATCGATTTTTTTGAGCAAGCAGTTTAATGATTGAAAAGGCCTAAGACCTATAAGACCTGAATCAAAAGACCACAAGCTCTGAAACAAAAAAACCGCCAGAAAAGAATTTTCTGGCGGTTTTCAATGTTTAAAATAATTGCTTTTTAGATCATTTTACCTAAATAAACCAAAGCCAAAATCAATGCTGTTAAACCCAAAATTTCTTTTTTAGGTTCTAACACAGCATGAATTTTGTTTAAGTGTCCACTGACAGCTGCATTTGATTTGGTCCATTCTTGTAACTGACCATTGGCAAATACCAAGCCCAAAGCCAACATCACCAATGCGCCCAAGACAGCAATGACCCAAGTCAAGAATGCATATTTAATCAGCTTGATGTACCACAACATTCTGACCAACCAGTACAAACCCAAAAATATTGAAACCAAACCAACCCAACCTTCTGATTGTTTGAGGAAATCGGTTAATTGTTTACTGGCTGGGATCAGCTCACCCACTTTTTGTGCAGCAGCAATCAAGCCCAAAGTAATCAGTGTAATCAAAAAAATCCAAGACATGACAAACCCTCTAATATTGATAAAGTATTTAGTTTAACAAATGCCGTTAGCAAATGCATTGAAACAAATCACAATAGAAAAAATATATGAAAGGGTTCGCAAAAACCAATATGGGTTTATTCAGATAAGGTTTGGCTGATTTCAACCAGTCATTTATTTTGCTGGGTAACACCATTCTGGCATGCTTAAAATAAAGCACATACTTCACCAATCTGATAAATAACAGACTTTGTTAAACTTGCCACTGAACACAAATGGTAAAATATGCTTTTTTATCAACCAAAACCTCATGAGACCATCAAAAAGAAACAACGACGAATTAAGAACTGTCAGCATTGAAAGAAACTACACCATGCACGCGGAAGGATCTGTAATGATCAGTTGTGGAAACACCAAGGTTTTATGTAATGCCAGCATTGAGGAAAAAGTGCCCGCATGGTTACGCGGCAAAGGACAAGGTTGGGTCACTGCAGAATATGGCATGCTGCCCCGTTCAACCAATTCGAGAATGGGTCGAGAAGCGTCTCGAGGCAAACAAGGTGGTCGTACGCTGGAAATCCAGCGTTTAATTGCCCGATCTTTACGCGCAGTGGTTGACTTAAAAGCTTTAGGCGAGCGCATCATTACCGTTGATTGTGATGTGATTCAAGCCGACGGTGGCACCCGCACCGCTTCTATTACTGGCGCTTATGTAGCGATGTGTGATGCGGTAAATACTTTATTGAAAGCGGAAAAAATCAAAAAGAACCCCATTCATGGCACAGTGGCTGCAGTCTCTGTCGGTATCTATAAAAATCAGCCGGTACTTGACTTAGATTACCCTGAAGATTCCAATGCTGAAACTGATATGAATGTGGTGATGAATGACGGCGGTCATTTTATCGAAGTCCAAGGTACAGCTGAAGGTCATGCCTTTCGCAGAGACGAATTGAACAGCTTGTTGGATTTGGCGCAAAAGGGTGTCAATGAATTGATTGAAGCCCAACACAAAGCCCTCGCTGAATAAGACATGAGCGTTATCAATCCAGCCAAAAGAATTATTCTGGCCAGTGGGAATGCAGGAAAACTCAATGAGTTCAATGCTGCATTTAAATCATTAAATCTGACCTTAATCCCACAACCCAAAACCACAGAATACGAAGTGGCTGAAACGGGTAGCACTTTTGTGGAAAATGCCATTATCAAAGCCCGACATGCCAGTTATTTAAGTGGCTTACCGGCTTTAGCCGATGATTCAGGCTTAATCGTTCCCGCTTTGAATGGACAACCCGGAGTGCGTTCTGCACGTTATGCAGGCGACCAAGCCAACTCATTGGATAATTTAAATTTGTTGCTCGAAAACATGATTGAAATTGATGATAAATCGGCTCATTTTTATTGTTGTTTGGTGTTTATGCGACACCACCAAGACCCAGATCCAATCATTGCAAAAGGTATCTGGCACGGTCTAATCACCACAGCACCGTCAGGTGAAAATGGATTTGGTTACGACCCCATTTTTTATGTGCCATCTCATCAGTGCACTGCCGCTGAGTTGTCACAGGTAGATAAAAAAGCCAGCTCTCATCGGGGTCAAGCGATTGAATCTATAATTCCCTTATTGGCCGATGAATACACCACTGAAAACACAGCATGATCATTCCGCCTAAACTCAGTTTATATATTCATTTCCCTTGGTGTGTCAGCAAATGCCCATACTGTGATTTCAATTCACATGAATTGAAAAATCCACTCAATGAACAACAATATATTGAAGCATTACGCCAAGACTTAGAACAAGACTTACCGCAGGTTTGGGGCCGCACGGTGAACACCATTTTTATGGGTGGCGGCACACCCAGTTTATTTTCTGCCAACGCGATGCAAGACTTAATGCAGCACGTTCGGGCTTTATTACCACTCAGGCCTGATGCTGAGGTCACCATGGAAGTCAATCCGGGCAGTCAGGAATTTGATCATTTTTCCGGGTATCTTGAAGCTGGAATCAACCGACTGTCATTTGGCATACAATCATTGGATGACAATCAATTACGTGCCCTTAAGCGTATACACAACAGTCAACAAGCGATAAATGCGGTGCAACTGGCAAAAAAATCAGGTTACGCCAATTTCAATTTAGACATGATGTTTGGCCTACCCAATCAAACCATGCAAGCGGCAAAAGATGACTTGTTGAAATTGATTGAATTGGAACCCAGTCACCTTTCATACTACCAATTGACCATAGAAGCCAATACGATGTTTGCGGTTAAAACACCGGAAAACTTACCTGATTTAGAATTGCAACATGACATGTATTTACAAGGTGAAGAAATCTTACAACAACATGGCTATGCCCATTACGAAGTCTCTGCCTATGCGAAATCCGGTCAACAGAGTGAACACAACCTCAATTATTGGCAGTTTGGTGACTACCTCGGTATTGGTGCAGGCGCTCACAGCAAAATCACCATGGGACACAACGGTCAAATCCAACGGCAGGTTAAGCAAAAACACCCACAAATCTATTTGAATACAGCGGCCTCGTCAAAACGATTGATTGAAACCAGGATATTGGATGAACAAACCATTCCATTTGAATTTTTACTTAATCATTTGCGCTTAAAACAAGCACTCACTTGGCAAAAATTTCATGCCACAACAGGCCTATCGGTCGATAAATTGAAACAACAATTCATTGAACACGTTCCATCAGAATGGTTTCAAATGACTGATGATTCACTGGTATTAACTGACCAGGGCTTTTTGATGAGTGACGAAATATTACAACATTTTATTTAATCATGACGCAATCGTCATATTGCGTAGATAAGCTTGAATTAAAATACAACCCATAAAATAAATCACAGAGAACCATGCCCAATAGAAGAACTTTTGTAAGTAAGCTGTTAAAAATTTCCGCTTTATCCATCACTGCCCCCAACTTAAGCCATGCCAAAAGCCAAAGCCAAAGCGCATCAATCATGCACCTGATGCCAGCTGACAGCAACGGCATTCGACTTCCTTATGGATTTAAATCCAGAATTGTCGCAGCAGCAGGTGCCGCTCCCACAGAGAACAGCCAATACCTTTGGCATGAAAAGCCTGATGGGGGTGCGGTTTATCAAGATTTCAATCGGGATAACTTGGGTGGGTGGATATATACCTCTAATGAAGAAAGCAAAACCGGTGGTGTCGGCGCTTTAAAGTTCAATGCTGTCGGAGAAGTGATTGATGCCTACCGCATATTAGACCATACCTTATGGAACTGTGCGGGCGGAAAAACCCCTTGGAACACTTGGCTATCTGGTGAAGAAACAGATTATGGTTTAGTCTGGGAGTGTGACCCATACGGCAATCATCTGGCTCAACCAATCCATTGCCTAGGGTCCTTTACACATGAAGCCTGCGCTGTCGACCCCGTAAATCGCATCATTTACTTAACGGAAGATGAAAAAGACGGTCGGTTCTATCGCACCGTGCTTCCTAAATACCCCAGTTTTGCAGACGGTAAATTACAAGTGGCTGAAATACAGGGTGATGCATTTTCCGGGACCGCCAAATTGATATGGCATGACGTACCCCAACCCAACCCCAAAAAGCCTGAATTAGAAACTCGATACCAAGTCAAACAATCCTCTATTTTTAAGGGTGGCGAAGGTATTTGGTATTATGCAGGATTTGTCTATTTTTCAACCAAAGGAGACAACCGCATTTGGTCCCTGGATTTAGATCAACAAATCATCAAAGTCATCTATGATTTCAAAACCAGTCAGTTTCCGGTCTTGTCTGGGGTTGATAACATCACAGTAGACAACAACGGCATCATATATGTCTGCGAAGATGGCGGTAACATGCAAATTGTGATGCTCAGCGAAACCGGACAGGCGGTGCCTTTGTTGCAAATTGAAAACCAACAAAAATCCGAAATTTGCGGTGTTGCTTTTACTGACGATGGTCAACACATGTACTTCAGCTCACAACGGGGTCCTAGTCAATCTGGTAAAAGTGGGATCACCTATGAAATCAGCGGGCCTTTTCAGCACCTTCATCAATTATTTAGACCTGAATGAATCGACTAATAAATTAAATTCACAACATCAAGGAAAGCTTTTTAGCTGCATATACCTGCAGGCCAGAAGGTTTTCCTTATTCATCAATCAACATCAAAAAATTCAACCAAACCCGTTTTTAAATCATAATAAGCACCGGATACATGCACTTTATTTTCCGCCACTCTGGACTCAATGATGTCAGAACTGCTGATCAGTTGCTCCACTGATTTTTTCACATTGGCCTTGACGGCTTCATCTACCTTCACTTGATTTAAGCCACCATACAGAGCCAATGGTTCAATCGCCGGTTTCACCCTTCTGACAATTGATTGTATATTAATTGACTTGGTTTCGGAGGGTGTTTTCATGGCATCTAATGTCGCATGAATCACACCACAGTCTGAATGACCTAAAACAACCACCAATGGTGAATCAAACATACTCACTGCAAACTCAACACTGCCAATTTGTGAAGGCGCCACAATATTGCCGGCGACCCGAATAACAAACAAATCACCTAAACCTTGATCAAACACCAATTCAGCAGGTACCCGAGAATCCGAACACCCTAAAATAACAGCAAAAGGTTTTTGTGCTTTGACGGCTGAAATACGCTGGGAACTGATCGAATCAATGTCATGAATGGTGGTTCCAGAGACAAATCTTTGGTTGCCATCTTTAAGTCTTTTCAGTTCGTTTTTCATAATGATTGGTCCATATTTATGGCTTGCGTTGGTAAAAAATAATGGTAGGTACTGTCTTGCTTGATAAAATTTAATTTAGCGTACAATTTTTGCGCCTTTATATTATCTGAATCGGTCTCTAGAGCCAAGCCTTTACTGTCAGTAATTTGTGCCCAATGAAAGGACGCGTCTATCAATGCTTTTGCCACTCCCATTTTACGTGCATCAACCCCAACAAACAAATCATTTAACACCCACAAACGCTGTAGACTCACAGAGGAAAAACTGGGGTATAACTGAGTAAATCCAAGTAACTTTCCAACAGACCGTTGATCTTCTGTTGCTGCCACAAATATGACCGAATCACCTTTCATCAAACGCTGTTGAAGAAATAAAGTGGCTGCATCAATATTGGATTTTTGTTGATAAAATTGACGGTATCCATCGAATAATTCACTCAATTGAACCAAATCTTTTGTGGTGGCTTTTCTGACTTTCATGATTGAATTTCACCTATTAACAACATAAGATGATTATAGTATTAATTTTATTATAAGAGGACACATTGGATGAAAATAAAGCAGATCAAAAGTACCTTAATAACCGCTGCGATTTTAATCAGTGGTATCAGCCAAGCCAAGGATGAACCTAAAGTCAGTTATAAAAGCACCGAAGTTGGCGAAGGTATTTATATGCTGGCAGGCGAAGGCGGGTTTACCGGAGGCAATATCGGTTTGCTGATTGGTGATGATGGTGTGGTATTGATTGATGACTCAATGCCTCCATTTCTTGACATATTAAACCAAGCGATTAAAAGCTTAACTGACCAACCCATTGATTTTCTAATCAATACCCACGTTCATGGCGATCATACCGGTAACAATGAAACCTTTGGTCAAGCGGGCACCCACATAGTTGCCCACGACAATTTAAGAAAACACCTGGTCGCCAAAGGGGTTTCAACCGCAGATGGGATGGTCCTAGCTGCCAAAGCAGCTTTACCAGTACTGACATTTTTAGATGAAATGAGTTTTTATTTCAATGGCCAACCTGCTACTGCGATTCATGTTCCCAATGCGCACACCGATGGCGATGCCATCATCCACTTCAGCCAAGCCAACGTGATTCATGCTGGAGATACTTTTTTCAATGGCTTGTTCCCATTTATTGATCTTGACTCAGGCGGTTCAGTTGACGGTTTTATTCATGCTCAAATGAAAATAATCAGTCTTTCCAATGACGAAACCACAATTATTCCTGGCCACGGCACGCTATCGAACAAACAAGAATTACAAGCAGCTGTCAATATGTTGATTGATGCCAAATCTTTAGTAAGCAAACTCATCCAAGATGGCCAAACTTTAGAGCAGGTGTTAGCGGCCAATCCACTGAAAAAGTACCATGATGATTGGAACTGGGGGTTTATTACCACTGAACGCATGACCACTCAGTTGTTTAATGATTTATCTAAAACCCACAGTCATAGCGATAACCACAATCATTCCCACTGAACACCGACCAGCTATGTGATAAAAAACCAGTCCACTGTGACTGGTTTTTTTATGTCTAATTTGAACTTGTAAAGAAGCACAATGCCCCAATACATGTAGCGTTTAAAACTCGACCAATTAACCATGAAACTGACCTTAAAAAGAATACATGACAATAAAATATTTGAATGGTCAGTGGTCACTGTGATCATTTTGTCAGCGCTGTTAATTGGTGCCAAAACATACCACCTGCCAGCAACCATGATTTCCATCCTTACCTATATGGATATTGCAGTTACGGTGTTCTTTTTACTGGAAATTTCAATTCGTTTTATTGCTTCCGATGACAAAAAGAATTTTTTCAAAAGTGGTTGGAATATCTTTGATACTTTAATTGTTGTGGTCAGCCTGATACCGATTGAAGATTCAGATATGGCTTTAATTGGCAGATTGGTTCGGGTCTTTAGGGTATTGCGAATGATATCTATCGTCCCAGAGTTACGTATCCTGATAAATTCTCTGCTCAAAGCCATGCCCCAACTGTCCTATGTGATGTTGCTGATGTTTATTATCTTTTATATCTATGGTGCTGTTGGTAGCTTTTTCTTTACTGACATCAATCCCGTATTGTGGGGTGACATCGCTACCAGCATGCTGACCTTATTCAGAATCATGACCTTTGAAGATTGGACGGATGTGATGTATGAAACCATGGGCACATACCCACTGAGCTGGTCATTCTATCTGTCGTTTATTTTCTTTACCGCTTTTGCTTTTCTGAATATGGTGATTGGTATTGTGGTCAGTGTATTGGAAAAAGAGAATGCCGCACATGACCGACAAATGTTGTTGGATCAAAGTGAAGAAAAAATGACACAACTGGATGAAATCCAACAAGAATTAAACGAAATCAAAGCGTTATTAAAAGCTCAGAAACACTGAATTTAATTCAGTAAATCAACAAAATTACAAGGGCGATGGGAACTGTCTAATTGTTCACTGAGGATTTTTGTCCATGCGGTATGGCAGGCACCGGTTGAACCTGGAATGGCCACCACCATTGTGCGATTAGCAATACCAGCAAGGCTGCGTGATTGAACGGTTGACGAACCTATTTCGGCATATGAAACTTGTCTGAACAATTCACCAAAACCAGGCACCTTCTGTACCAACAAGGGTTCAATCGCATCGGGGGTCACATCTCTTTGCGCAAACCCAGTGCCTCCAGTGATTAACACCACGTTGATATCAGCCTGATGAATCCATTTTGAAACAACCGCCCTGATATGAAATAAATCGTCTTTGACAATAGCTTGATCTTGAACAATGTGACCATCTGCTTCTGCACATGTTTTGAGTTTAAGACCTGATGTATCGGTCTCAGTTGTCCGGGTGTCACTGACGGTTAAGATGGCAATATGTAGGGCAATTTTTGACATTGTAGTTGGCACGTTTTTTTCTCAATTAAGTTTTCAATTATAACCAATGGCAGCATCAATTAAGGGCTTATTTAGCCAATGAATCAATCGCTTGTTGTAAGCCTGTGAGGTTCAGCGGGAACATTTTCTGACTCAGCAGTTTTTGCATGATTTGGGTAGAGTGGGTGTATGACCAATATTCTTCAGGCACCGGGTTTAACCAAACCACCTGTTGCCATTGGTCAGTTAACCTTTGCATCCAAACCAAACCCGACTCTTCATTCATGTGTTCAACACTGCCAAAACGCTCTGTAATTTCATAAGGCGACATCGCTGCATCACCCACAATCATGACATGATAATCATTGCCATAGGTGTTGATGATATCCCAAGTGCTGATATTCTCTTGCCACCGTCGGCTGTTATCACGCCAAAGTTTTTCATAGATACAGTTGTGAAAATAGAAATACTCTAAATGTTTAAATTCAGCTTTAACCGCAGTAAATAATTCTTCACATTGTTGTATGTGATAATCCATCGATCCACCAACATCAAAAAATACCAACAATTTGACCGCGTTGTGACGCTCTGGTCGCATTTTTAAATCCAACAACCCTGCATTCTCTGCCGTTGATTTGATGGTTTGAGCCAAATCCAATTCATCGGCAGCCCCAGTTCGTGCAAATTTACGCAATTTACGCAAAGCCATTTTCATTGACCGGGTATTTAACTCAGCCCTGCCGTCTAAATTTTTGAATTGGCGCTTTTCCCAAACCTTGGTGGCTCGATTGTGCTGACCTTCGCCACCGATTCGGACGCCTTCAGGGTTATACCCACCATGACCAAATGGCGAGGTACCACCAGTACCAATCCATTTATTACCGCCCTGATGTTTCTTTTGTTGTTCTTCTAAACGTTTTTTCAAAGTCTCCATCAACTTATCAAAACCACCCAAAGCTTCAATTTGTGCCTTTTCTTCATCAGATAATTGCTTAACCCAATCTGGTTTAAGCCAATCATGAGGAATCAAAAATGACTCAAAATCTTCAATCATTTCCAAATCATGAAAATAATGACCAAAAGCCAGATCAAACCGATCAAAGTATTTTTCATCTTTAATCATGCACAATTTGGACAGTTGATAAAACTCATCTATAGAAGCAAACACCACTTGTTTTTCCAAGGCTTCTAACAACACCAACAATTCTTTGACCGTGACCGGTAATTGGGCTTTTTTTAAAGTGTAAAAAAAATCAATGAGCATAATGAATCAACATCATCCTTGACGACGCATCATGAAAGCCAATTTTTGTAACATGTGCACGTCTTGCTCATTTTTAAGCAAAGCGCCATACAAGGGTGGAATCGCTTCTTTGATGCTTTTATTTTGCAACGCTTCTATAGGAATGTCATCGGCCACCAATAACTTGATCCAATCAATTAACTCTGATGTTGATGGTTTCTTTTTCAATCCAGGCACTTCCCTGACTTCAAAAAACACTTCTAAAGCTGCATTAAGCATGTTTTTCTTTAAATCGGGATGGTGCACCTTGATGATGGCTTCCATGGTTTTTTTATCTGGAAAATTAATGTAATGAAAAAAACATCGGCGCAGAAAGGCATCCGGCAATTCCTTCTCATTGTTACTGGTTATGATGATAATTGGCCGATTTTTAGCTCGTATGGTTTCACCTGTTTCATAGACTGAAAACTCCATCTTATCCAGTTCGACCAACAAATCATTGGGAAACTCGATGTCAGCCTTATCAATTTCATCAATCAACAACACCACTTGTTCTTCAGCCGTAAATGCCTGCCACAACACCCCTTGTTTGATGTAATTTTTGATGTCATGAACCTTCGCATCCCCTAACTGGGAATCGCGCAAACGTGACACTGCGTCGTATTCATACAGGCCTTGTTGTGCCTTGGTTGTTGATTTGATGTGCCAATTTATCAACTTCTTACCCATTGTTGCGGCCACTTCTTCGGCCAACATGGTTTTGCCGGTACCCGGCTCCCCTTTAATTAACAAGGGTCTTTGTAAAGTCACTGAAGCGTTGACTGCCAGTTGCAAGTCATCAGTGGCGACATAATTGTCAGAACCAGTAAATTTAGTCATGAGTCATTTGTTAGTTTGATGTGGGGCTATTTTAACAACAGAGTGAGTGCCATGCCATTAAGTCATTAAATAAGGTGACCGCCTGACCTTAATTATTCAAATCCATTGCTATACAGTACGTCACTGATGATGGTTAAAAGGCCTGTTTGTTCACTGTGACTTGGATTGGCACAATGGAAGGGAATCACTTGAGCAGTCTCAAATCGACGAAAAAACTCCCAACCAAAACCAGTGGGACTTGTAGCAACAACAGACCCATCACCCGCACAACCATCAGCGCAAATTATGGAGCCATCATCAGCTTGAAAATTATGTTCACCCCCTTGGTTACTGATATACACCACATCTCCTGCGGATATTTGCAAATGATTTGGAGTAAACGTATTGTCAGGATTGGCCGATATTTGATGCGTGGTTCCTGTAGCTGGATTCTGTACCACAACCGTGCCGACCATACCAAACTGAACATGCGGTTGACATTGGTAGGGTACTGTTTCTGGAATTCTAAAAGTCACTTCGGCCATCCATGAATCACTTGAAGGCGTACCATCACCCGCATTAGCATCACAGCCATTGGCACAGCGAAAACGCCCCATTGAATAGACATTATGCGCCCCTGGTCCTTCATTAACCCATCGCACCGTATCTCCTGCTTCAATAACAATTGTTGCAGGGTTGAATGAATTATCACGAACGGTAACAACATGGGTCATACTGAACGCTGAAAAGCTGCTCAGAAATAACACAACTGAAACTATTTTCAATTGACGTTTATTTTTCATAAGTATTGATTCGGCTGTTCGACCCTTTACAGCTTAGCCAAAAAAAGGGCGAATAACGTTAATTATTTGATAAGTTGTGATTTTCAACCCATTATTCAAATGATAATGTGACCCAACTCTCACATATTCTTTTGTTTTAATTCTAAGTTAAATTCATTGAATAGAGGTAATACCCATGAATATTGACAAAAGAAAATACCCAGACCCTCAATATGTATCCCGAGCGCCCAAGTCAAATTCGAGCCAAAAATCTAACCGACAAACTAAAAACACAAATAAGCCATCGGCCAAATTAAGCCAGCCACCTTTAACAACCCAGGGCTCAATTACCCCAGCAAACTTAATACATCGAGTCATGAGTAAAATGGCCTTTGGACCCAATGACGAAACTTTAAATCACATACAAAACTTACCTGGCGCGACAGAAATGGATCGCGTGTTGGCCTATATAGATGAACAACTCAATCCACAAAACATTGATGACAGTGTAGTTGATACCATGCTCAACCAGGGATTTGAAACCTTAAACAAAACCCAACAACAATTTTTCCAACAACATGTACATATACCAGGCGGTGAAGACATTCCATGGCAAGTTCATATCCAGCCAGGACGAGAAACCATATATGCTGCATTCATTCGAGGCATCAATAGCAAAAGACAATTGTTAGAAATGATGGCAGATTTTTGGCACAACCACTTCAATGTCTATATGGATGGTGACAACATACAACCGATGTTTGTTCATTATGATCGCGATGTGATCAGGCCACAAGCATTGGGTAATTTTCGCACCATGCTGTATCAAGTCACACGCTCAAATTGTATGTTGTCTTACCTAGGCAACGGGGTCAATGAACAATCAGCTCCTAATGAAAACTATGCACGTGAGTTACTCGAACTGCATACCATCAGTGCACAAAATTATTACGGTCATATGAACTGGCAAGATGTACCAACCGATGGTGAGGGCCGAAGAATGGGATATGTAGAAGCTGATGTCTTGGAGCTGGCTCGAGCACTCACTGGCTGGTCATTTTCAGGCGCCAGTTGGCAAGACTATCAATATTTATACCCTCCTATAACCATACCGCCCACCCCCATTGATCTTAGCCAAGCACCTACAGGCTTATTTATGTTCCGTCCTGATTGGCACGATCAAGGTATTAAAAGGGTAATGGGAACTGACTTTATTTACGAATCCAACCACCCTGAAAAAGATGTCAATGACATTTTGGACATGCTTGCAGAACACCCAGCAACCGCACACTTTTTGGCTTTTAAACTATGCCGCAGATTCATTGCTGATGATCCATCACCACAAATTATTGACTCGGTTGCTACCAGCTTGCATCAAAACTGGCAATCACCCATCCAAATAAAACTCGCCATGGAAGTGCTGCTGAAATCTTCTGATTTTCTGAATAGCTGGGGAGAAAAAATTAAACGGCCTTTTGAAAAGTCCATATCGGCATTAAGACAAATTAAATACACCTTTGATTTCAACCCGACCAATGAATACTCTGGCTGGCATCATTGGGAATTTCAGGATTCAGGCCAACCTCCTTTTGGCTGGACCTCACCCAATGGGTACCCAGATGTTAAATCACATTGGCTGGGCGCATCAAGTACCATGTCAACTTGGAAATTTATTCAATGGACCGCTCAATTCACTGATGGTGAGAACAACAACATTCCTTTTAATCAAATATTACAAATAACCACTGAAGCACTCCCAGCCAATCAACGAACAGCCAATGGCATTGTCAATTTTTGGTATGAAAGAGCTTGTGGCATTTTTCCTGACAGCAACACCCAAGATAAATTGGCGCAGTTCATGGCTTACGACAATTTTGAAGAGCCCGCTGATAATGACCGCAACACACCAATAGATATCAACAACAACGACTGGCCTGCTTACAACCAAGACCGACTGTATGCGGTGGTATCAACGCTATTTTTAACCGCTGAGTTTAGTTACAGATGAGGAGTCAATCATGAAAAACATCAACAGAAGAAAATTCCTCAAAGGGTCAGGTATGGTTACCGTTGCTGGCATGGGTGGATTACAGTTGGGTTTCGCAAACACCATGCTAAAAGGTGGCTCGGGTGGTTCAGGTAGAGATTTACTGGTTTATGTGTTTCTCAATGGTGGTATGGATGGCCTGAACATGGTGCCTCCACGTTCTGGCAATGATTACACCGAATACAGTACCAACTTAAGACCTAACTTACACATCCCAAATTCAATTTCGTTGGCCCTAAACGGACAAAATGCCTTTGGCATGCACCCATCAGCCACCGGTATGGCAAACCTATTTAACAATGACAAAATGGCCATTGTCCATGCCACTGGCTTAGTCGATGCCAATCGTTCACATTTTGAAGCCACACGATTTATCGAACTTGGTGCGCAAGGCGTTTCCAATTTGGGAAGTGGTTGGTTAACACGTTATTTCAATTCATCCTTACACACACCTGATGATGCAGTGATGCCCTCAATTGTGCCTTCATATAACAATACAGATGCCGTTCTGGGTGACCCCACTGCTTTGGTAATGGCCAATCCACAAGAGTTCAGCCTGTCAAATGGTCACTGGGCCTGGGGCGGTTATATGCAGGATATTCTGGGCGAAATATATACCTCACCCTCATCTTTAGAACAGCTGGTTGGGCACCAAACCTTAAACGCTTCTTCCATTATTCAAAGCATCGACTGGGATAATTACACACCAGGAAATAATGCGGCTTATCCGGCTGGGTTTTTTGGTGATCAAATGCGAACCGTGGCTCAACTTTATAAAAATGAGGTTGATTTAGAGGTGGCCTATGTACCAACCGGAGGTTGGGACACGCATGTCGGTCAAGGCACTGGTACCACCGGCCAATTTGCCGATTTGGCAGCCGAATTATCTGCTGGATTGTATGCTTTTTATCAAGATTTATCCGCTAGCCACAATGGTAAGTTCACCATAATAGTACAATCAGAGTTTGGCCGCAGAGCCTATGAAAACAGTGACCGAAGCACCGATCATGGTTATGGCAATCCGATGTTTGTGATTGGTGATCATGTCAATGCAGGGTTCTATGGTCAATTTCCTGGACTGGCTCCAAACCAATTATTCGAAGACGGTGATGTAGAAGCCACCGTAGATTATCGAGATGTAGTCAGCGAAGTGTTAATCAAGCGACATCAGAACCGGTTTTTGGGCTATATATTCCCTAACTATTCAGATTACACCCCATTGGGTTTAATCAATGGCACTGATTTGTCACCCATCTATGAAGTGAATTACGACCCTTTATTTGCCAATGGATTTGATTAAATTATTATTTCAACTTCCAAGCATCCAGCCATTGGGTTGAAGTAGGCACCATATCAAAATCTCTGACCAGCCGTTGATGAAAGTCTGATAAATGAGCTGCACCATAAAATATGGCAAAAGACTGATGGTCTTTTGTCATTTCTTGCTTAAGAATGTTCAATGCTTTTTGATTGCGAGCAGCCACCAAGGTAGAGCCTTCTGGTCCTTCCAGCACTTTTAACACACCATCAGAATTGACCAACTCTTTGGCCATCAAAGCTTTAAGGGCATTTTGTCGATCTGATGAAAACAAGGCCACCATTAAGTCCATATCGCTGGAAGTCGACTGACCTGATAGCTGTTGTGATAATCCAGCTCGCCACATTTTAAAAACCATGCCAAATACCGACTCACCCTTGTCTTGCATACTTTGACTGAATTCTTCGGGTGTAAAATCAGCATGAACAAAATGCTTGGGGGTGTAATCTATTTCTTCCATTTGAAAGGACAAACCCAACACATCTTTCATACCCATTTGAATACTGGATAACCAACTCTTGTTGTCACTGTCTCCGCCACCTTTCGGAATATAAGTACCTTCTGGAGCTACCAACTCATACAACACCGCATCATAATCTTTAAACAATTCATTTAAATCTTGGTAGTATTGTTTATCACCGACATGAACAGCCCCGATTAAATCCACATACTGTTCACCACCCATTCTTGGTTTATACCTAACCACTGACACCTGTAAGGCTTTGTTGCCAGGCTGTTCATTGAGCTTTATAAATTCAGGCTCTTGAATACTTGATTGCAATGCATCAGCCGCCATAGGCATGAGTAAACAGACAAGAATGATTGAATAGGTTTTATTAAATACTGTATTATTCATAGCGGATATTTTTGCAGGTAGAGTAAACTTAAGACAAGATATAAGGGTAAATGTTCATGCATCAATGTCTGGTATCAACATATTTTCATAAAACACCACCATATCCTTAATTCGCAACTTACGTTTTTTAAGGCGTTTAATTTTCAATTCATCGATTTCGCCAGACTTAATTAACAGCTCAATAATCTCATCCAGCTCACGATGTTCGTTTTCTAATTCCACGAGTCTTTGAACGATTTCACTTTGGCTGATTGACATGTATAAATGAAAAAATGATTGAATGTTTTAAAATTTTACCCTATCGTTCCCCACATTTCTTGACTAATCAACAATATGCCGAAAGACAACTCAGAATTTTACCAACTTGAGAATAAGCTCAGACGACAAATGGCCAAAGCATCTGGTGACTTTGGACTGATAGAAGCCAATGATCGCATCATGGTTTGTTTATCCGGTGGCAAAGATTCGTTCGCCATGTTGTCGTTAATGCAGTTAATTCAAAAAAAAGCCCCGTTTAAATTTGAATTGGTGGCGGTAAACTTGGATCAAAAACAACCTGGGTTTCCAGAACATGTGTTACCTAACTATCTACAAGAACTGGGTGTTGAGTTCAAGATTATCGAAGAAGACACCTATTCCATCGTCAAAGAAATCATTCCAGAAGGCAAAACCACCTGTGGCTTATGTTCACGCTTACGCCGTGGTATTTTGTATCGTGTGGCTGATGAACTGAACTGTAATAAAATTGCTTTAGGCCATCATCAAGATGACATGGTTGAAACCTTATTTTTGAATATGTTTTTCGGCGCTAAACTAAAAACCATGCCGCCAAAATTACGCAGCGACGATGGACAACATATCGTCATTCGACCCTTGGCTTATGTGCGGGAAAAAGACTTGATAAACTATGCCAGCCACCAGGCCTATCCCATCATTCCTTGTAACTTATGCGGCTCTCAAGAAAATTTACAACGTCAAGCCATCAAACACATGCTACATGATTGGGACCGCATTCAACCAGGAAGGGTTGATAACATCGCAAGGGCCATGACCAGCATAACCCCATCGCATCTATGCGATCCCGAACTGTTCGACTTTAAAAGTTTACAGCCTTCTCATTCTTTTAAAGTGGTAAAAAGTAGCTAACAACATAATCAACAACATCAAATAAATGTATTGATTCATGGGTACAGCCACAGGTTCACCCAATACACTGAGGCTTGCACTGCCAGCTGTATTAGGCTCGTCGATGACAGGATTGCCATTAATGATGTAACTGATTGGACTGGTTTGGTTAACAAATGATCCATTAACATTGGCTGGAATTTGCACTGAAACTGTAATCACACACGTTTCACCTGCAGCCAATTGACCCGCTGATAAACTGATGATGTTGGTTCCAGTCATGCTTGAACCCAAACCACACAAATCATTCTGTGGAAGGCCGACCGCTACTGATCCAGCAATAAAAGCATCTAAATCATCACTGAAGCTGACAGCAGTCACTGGCACTGCATTGTTATTTTGGATGGTGAAATTAACATCCACTAAATCGCCGGCATTGACTTCAATTTCACCAAACGTCTTGGTAATTACCAAAGCCCCAAATATTTCAACATCAGCAGTGGCTACACCACTGTTACCACCACTTGATGTGAGGTCACCAGTCACATTGCTGATAACACCAGATTGGGTACCAACCACATCCACAACAACATCACAAACCGCATTATCCGCCAAACCACCTCCGGTGTAGCTGACTGAGTTGGAACCGCTGGCAGCAGTCAACGTACCACCGACACAACTTGTTGTCGCATTGGCTGGACTCGCTACCACTAAGCCTGCTGGGAAGTTGTCCACAAAATCAATACCACTAATGGGCAATGCCAAAGCGGTATTATCAATGGTCAAGGTCAATGTGATAACTTGATTAAGGCTGGCCTGAGGGCTTGAAAAACTTTTACTGAACAATGGCGCCCCAATGATTTCAATACTGTCACTGGCTGGGCCACTGTTGCCGAGAGAAGATGTCAAATCACCCGACACATTGTTTTTAACACCTGCAGAAGTGCCGATGACATCTACATCAATTTGACAAGATGTATTGGCTGCTACACTGCCTCCAACATAACTGAAAGTACTTGTACCCGAAACCGCAGTCACAGTACCTCCGGTACAGTTATGTACCACATTGGGTGGTGAGGCAAGTTCTAAACCGGCTGGAAAATTATCAATAAAAGTTACATTATTGGCTGGCAAGGAAGAGGCTGAATTGTCAATCTCAAAACTTAACATTAATGACTGGTCCAGATTCGCTTCGACCACTGAAAAGAATTTACTGAAAGTCGGTGCCGAGGCCACCAGCAAAGTATCCGTGGCAGGATCACCACCTTGTAAATCTGATAAAACATCAGAGGTAACATTGAGATACGGACCAGCTGCGGTTCCTGCAGGAATTGAAACAGTCACCGTAAACTGGCAAGATTCAGATGGATTCAATGTACCAGCCAATAAGGTAATCACATCAGTACCTGATAACAATGAACCCGCGCCACAAACATCTGACATTGGCAAACCGATAGCGATTGCACCAGCAATCATCGCATTCAAGTCATCGGTAAACCGAATTCCCGATTGAAAACTTGAGGCATCTTCATTAACCAAGTTAAAAGTTAAATCAACAGTTGATCCAGCGGCCACATCAGTCGCAAAAGCCTTACTGAGACTCAAGGCACTGATTTGTAATTCATCAGTGGCTGCATTTCCACTCACTATCCCACCGTTCATCAAACTACTTATATCACTGGTGGTATTGGGATAACTGCCACCTGCGGCCGAAACCGGCACTTGAAGATTGACATTAAACTGACAAGAAGCACCAGCTGCTAGATTGCCTCCTGTTAAAGTCAGTACGTCAGTACCTGATAACACAGAACCACTTCCACACACATCATTCATCGGTAATCCAACTGCCACCAACCCTGATAACATGGCATCCAAATCATCGGTAAAAGTAATTGCTGTTGCAGCCAAAGAAGCAGAATTGTTGATAATGTCAAAGCTCAAGGTCACTGTATCTCCAGCATTGACAGGGTCATTGATAAATGTCTTGTCAAATACCAACCCCTCTTCCACTGACAAACCATCACTGGCAGGAGCAGAAATCACGGCTACACCTCCACTTTCATACGTCAAAGCAGAAGTCAATAAGTTATAGTCGCCAACAGCAGCCGAAGCTGGAACCTGTACTTGTACTGAGAATGTACAATTACTACCCGCAGTCAAATTTCCGCCCATAAATATCAAGAAACTCGTACCTATTACTTGCGAACCGGCACCACATGAACCAGCTGCTGGCAATGTTATGGCAGAAAGCCCTGGTATTGCAGCGGATAAATTCAAAGAGGCAGAGATATTCGTGGCATCATCCACAGGACTTAAATTAGTTAAATCAAAAGTCAAATCAAAGGTTTCAGCGGCACCTGCAACAGTAACATCTGGGGTGTTGGTAATGGTAAAGTCCATTCCCGCTAAAATCAATTCATCACTGGCTGCTAAACTCGATACAACGATACCGCTGACCGTGGCTGTCACAGCTGATGTGGTGTTGGGGTAACTGCCAAATGTCGCGCCACCAGGTACTTGCAAAGTCACAGAAAAATTACATGTTTCACCTGGAGCCAATACACCTCCGGTCAAAGTCAGTAAACTGGTGCCACTGATTGAAGAACCTGTACCACAAACATCATTCATGGGCAATCCCGTGGCAACCAAACCAGCCAAGGTGGCATTTAAATCATCGGTAAAGCCGATATTTGTGGCATTGGTCGATTCTTCCAAGCCATGAGACAAAGTGAATTGTAAGGTCACTGTATCGCCAGGTAAAACCGGGTCGTCTATAAATGATTTGATTAATCTGGGCGCTGCCACCACAACTAAACTATCAACAGCTTGGTTGCCTGTAACAACTGCTCCATCAACAGTGGCCGAAACAGGATCGGTGGTATTCACATAAGTACCTGAAGGCATATCCAATGGAATATCTATAGTGACGACAAAGGTACAAGAAGTAGCAACCGCCAAACTTCCTCCTGTCATATTCAATCCAAATCCATCAGTGCTTAGGGGAATGAGGCTCATGGTTGAACCGGCTCCGCAAAATCCACTTGCCGGCATAGTAACTGACAATGGGCTAGGCAAAAAGGTGGTCAACTCATCAATAAAGCTGATATTTGTCGTCTGACTGGTTTGACTGGTGCTGGTGATGGTAAATTCTAAATCTACCGACTCCCCTGCAGAAACTGGGTCATTTAAAAATACTTTTTCAATAATCGGCGCTTGTGTTACAAAAAGAGTGTCAGTTGCAGTATTGCCAATGCTGGCTGAACCATCTCGATCATATGTAATAAATCCAGAGGCAGACGGATAAGGACCCGGTGTGGCTGCCAACGGAACTTGTAAAGCCACTGAAAAATCACAATTACCTTCACTTGGTAATTGCCCACCGGTTAAACTTAAAACTCCACCAACAAAGTCCAAATTGGACCCTATACCACAAACGTTACTCAAAGGAAGTCCGGTAACAAGCAAACCTGACAGCGCAGCATTTAAATCGTCATCAAACGCAAGCTGATTCACGGCTGTGTTTCTATCTAAATTACTGATGCTGTATTCCAAATTAACCATCCCGCCAGGTGAAACTGGGTCATTGGTAAACTCTTTTTGTAACAAGACATCACCTGAAACTGATTCTATACTGGCTTCAGAAAAACCAGAATTCAAGGTGGTAAACCCAGGTAAAGTCAGCGCAGTCAAATCTCCTGACTGATTTGTGATGACCCCGACACCAGCGGCTTTAAGATCAACACTCACGGTACATGATGTACCTGCTACCAAGATGAAGCTCTGTGAATCGTTCATGGTGAATTTTTGGTGATTGGAATCAATCGTAAATTCTGAATCACCACAGGTGCTGTTTGTATTGTGTGGAGAGGCAAAAACCAACCCTGTAGGCAAATCATTGACGAAGGCTAAATAAAGGGCATCTGAAGCATTCAAAGTATTATCAATCAAATAAGTAAGGGTTGTTCGTTCACCCCTATTGACCGTGCTCGAACTGAATGATTGAGTAAAGCCGGGTCGATCAGTAAAGACTTCCAAATCCTCTGTATTACTGATGACTGATCCTACTGAAGAGGTCAATGTAGTGGCCGGGATTGTATGTGAACCTGCAGTGTTGGCGGTAATTGAAACCTCAATTTGGCAGCTCGAAGATCCAGAAAGCTCGCCATCAACCAAGCTAATGATGGTGCCACCCATCGGCGCAGTCAGTATACCGTCACATCCATTGATAGCCACTTCACCGATATTAACCGATCCCGGGGAAGCCGGTAAATTCAGCGTAAAAGCCATTGAATCAACCACTGCTGAGGTGTTATTGTTGATATCGAAAACCAATTTAGTTGTACTGCCAGGCCCAATGATAAATGGTTGAGCCGAAAGATTGAAACTCAAACTGGTTTGCGCCAGCGTCCAAGTGGATACCAGCAACAGTAAGGTGGCTGTGAATATTTTTCTCAATAATTGTTTAGATGCCTTGCGACTCATCCTGCTTCCCCATTAAATTAAATTCTAAAATATTAATTATTCTAACCGGTTGATACAATTTCTACCACCCTTAATCCTTTGCTTCACCGATAAATGTAAGCCCATTAACATCGCAGAATTGGTGTCAGTTTATTTCCTTCTATAGCCCATAAACCTTACTCAAGTGTTTATATTGACTGCATCAACCTTACAAATCCTCACAGCCCTATTAGGTTAGATAAGTTGAAGTTTAGTTTTTTAATCAATCAGATATCAAAAGATCTTTCATGCAAAACGTTCAATGCCGTTTTGGCGTGGTTAAATTATCAGGTTTTAAACCCAAGTTACCGATGGTCACTTTTGGGGAATGATCAACTGCGGATCCAAACGCAATGAAGTACCGATGTTCAAGCGCCAATCTAAGTGAGGTCCAGTGGCGCGACCAGTGGCACCAATTTCACCAATTTTTTGTCCTTGTTCCAACATTTGACCTTCACTGACGTTGACTTGGCTGAGGTGTAAATAGGTGGTATTTAATCCGTATCCATGATCAATGATGATGGTGCCACCGGTGTAATAATGGTCATTAACTGCCATGGTGACCACACCGCTGGCTGGCGCGATGACGGGCGATCCGGTGACATTGGCAATGTCCATGCCGTAATGGGGCCGTTTAGCCTCACCATTGAGGATACGACGGGAACCATAAACCCCACTGACCCTACCTTCTGCTGGCCATATAAATGACTCTAGAAAGGCTGTTTGTTCAGACCACACGGCACGGGCTTGCTTGACTTGAGCAGACTCCTTGGCGATACGAGCCAACCTTTCAGCTGGTGGGTTAACTTTACTGGCAGGCAGACCATCAATTCTTTCAGTTGGGAAATCTCTAGCCATTACTGGAACCGTTGTTTTGTAGGTTTGTCCTTGGTGTTTAATTGCAACCACTTTGTCTTTATCATCGAAACGCCCGAAGCCAAAAATAAAATACCCCGCTTCGGTCATGGCCACTTTGCTGCCACCCACAAAAACTTCTGCTTGCGGGTTGGTTTGACCTATGATTAAGGCCCCTTGTACTGGCTCACCTTTGAGTTTTAAAAAATACCCATTGGCATTCACTGTATAGGCGATAAAAACTGAGAGGACAAAAATTACATATTTCATGGCATTAACATATAATAAAAACTTCATTCTAACATTGATAATTTGCCAACAAAACCATGAATCTGATTGCCATAGAAACTTCAACCGAAAATTGTTCAGTGGCCCTGCTACATCAAGGCCAGATAACTCATCGCACACTGCTCGCACCACAAAAACACGCTGAATTGGTATTGGGTTATTTACAAGAATTGTTAGATGAACAGCAACTTAAAAAGTCTCACATTGATGGTATTGTATTTGGCCAAGGCCCAGGTGCATTTACTGGCGTTAGAATTGCCATGTCTGTGGTTCAAGGTTTGGCCCTGGCACTTGACGTGCCTGTTCTGACCATTTCAACCTTGCAGAATATGGCATATCAAATAATGGATTTATACCCAAGTATGAAAATCATGATTGCCAATGATGCTCGAATGGGAGAGGTGTATTGGGCCAGTTTTAACAGTCACAAAAACAAACAAGGACAGATGGAATTGGTCAGATTATCAGCTGATGCGCTGAGTTCACCAGCAGACCTTGACTGTGATGGTTTTGAAGTCTGCGCTGGCAGTGCGTTTAAACAAATGGTTACGGTACAACATCAAGCCAAAGTACTTGAAAACACCTTACCAGATGCCATCACCTTGTTGAAAATAGCTCAAACACGATTTTCAAGCGATGCACAAAACATCAATGATATATCACCTTCCTACATTCGCGAAAAAGTGGTATTTAACTGAACCCCAATGGCTGTCTGTTCATTCAAGCAATTAACAACCAAGTAGCCACGCCTAAGAACGATATATAGCCTACGATATCAGTGACTGTGGTTAAAATCACACCACCTGCAATGGCTGGATCAATGCTCATGCGCCTGAGCAACACTGGAATCAACACACCAGCAATTGCACCTGCCACCAAATTGATACCCAATGCCAAACCAAGAACAATACTCATGTCCCAATTTTTGAACCAAAATGCACACAACACCGCTAAAACACTAGCCCACAACAAACTATTAATAACTCCAATCATAAATTCACGGGTTAATAAATCCTTGATATTACCACTGCCCACTTGTCCGGTGGCCATACCGCGTATCATCAAAGTTAAGGTTTGAGAGCCAGCAATACCACCCATCGAAGCCACCACCGGCATCAGTGCAGCCAAAACTGCAATCTCTTTAATGGTGTCTTCAAACACACCAATCACAAAAGCAGCCAACAACACCGTCAGTAAATTCACCCCCAACCAAACAGCCCGGCGTTTTGAAGAAGTTAAGATGGGTGCGAACATATCACCCTCTTCATTCAAACCCGCCATTCGCATCACTGAGCGCTCTGCTTCCTCACGAATCACATCAACCACATCATCAATGGTGATGCGACCAATCAAAATATTTTTCTCATTCACCACAGGGGCTGAAATCCAATCGTTGTGTTCAAAATCCTGTGCCACTTCACTGGCAGGTGTTTTATCTAAAATAGCAGGGGCATCTTCGTCAATAATGTCTTTAATTGGCGTTTTGGGATCACTGGTGAGTAAAGTACCAAGTGGAATCCGTCCCTTATAATGGCCTTTGCGACCCACTGCAAACAAGTCACCCACAGGAGTCGGCAAACTGCCTCTGAATTGAAAATACCGTTTAACCACCTCAACCGTCACGTCGGTCCTGACCGTAACCACGTCTGGATTCATCAAACCACCAGCAGAATCTTCATCATAAGATAAAACCTGATTCAACAAATCCCTGGATGCTTTGTCCATCGAAAGCACCAATTGATTGGATACCTCTTCAGGTAAGTCAACAATGATGTCTGCCATGTCATCGAGATCAAGGTCTCGGGTGGCTTCAACCAATTGATCGGTATCCATCCCTTCAATTAAGTTGTCTCGCACTTCATCATGCAAGGACACCAACACTTCACCCTGGGAGGCTTCATCAACCACTTCCCAAACCGCTTGTCGTTTATCAACAGGCAATGACTCCAAAAACAAAGCCACTTCAGCACCCGGAATACCATTAACGATCCGCGTAACTGCGCCCATACGCTCTTCTCTGAGCGCGTCATTTAAAGCGGAGATGTCTTTTTCTGTGGCCTCATTAGGCACTGATTCAACCATGTGTAGTCCTGTTAGTCACTGAAAGATTAAGTATATGATTTAATTGTAAATCAATGCTGAACTTTAGTTTGTAATGTTATTTATATTTTTTCAATAATTCAATCACTTCATCACGCTGAGTCAATGATAATAACAACAAAACATCATCTTTTTGAGCCCATTGCAGTGCTTTTTTTGCCCCTTCTAGAGATGAGCTGGCATGAATAATTTGATGCTTTTGCATACCTAACTGCAGCGCATATTGTTCAATCAAAGCAGGAATTTCACCTATTTTCCTACCACGCAAATAACGTTCCAGCTCGCACACCACTATACAATCTGGCTCAGCCAATAAGGCTGATTTAACCAAACCTTTGACCAACACATTGTCACGATCACCGGCTTGACCTAATAGAATCAGACGCCTTGCGGCCGGCATGTTTTTGATGGTGCTGGCCATAGCGGCCAAGCCATGTTCGTTGTGTGCAAAATCAACCAATACTTGAAAGTCCCTAACCGCAAATAAATTACCTCGACCGGGGTTGTTTTGGGGATTGCTGTCAAAAGTAGCTAAACCAGTTTGTATGATTTTAAGTTCGATATCCATGGCATACATGATTGCCACCACCACCAATGTATTATGGATATTATGCTTCGCCGCTCCTTGCATCGTAATGGGCACATCAATGACTGGCAGAATGTCAATTTCTACTGATCCATCATGATAACAAATCATGTCTTGATTGACATACACAGCCTGACCAGCCTGTTGCAAATGATTTTGAATCACTGGATTGTCTTTATACCAACTGAACCAGACAATTTTTTGATCGATATTTTGGGCAAATGCCACCACACCAGAATCATCTGCATTTAAAATTAAGTCTTGATTTTTATTCAATGCTTGGCGCACCACAAATTTGGCCGCCACCATGTCATCCACCGAATCCATGCCATAATCACCTAAATGATCAGCTGCCACATTGGTAATCGCCGCACACATGGCTTGGTTCACGCCGAGACCACGACGCAACATGCCACCACGAGCCACTTCTAACAGGGCCACTTCGGTGTCAGGGTGGCGCAACAAGGTTCTTGCTCCACCGGGTCCTGAATAGTCTCCAGTATCTAAAATTTGATCATCAATTCGAATGTAATCTGTAGAGGTAATGCCACATCTTTTACCGGCCATTTTGATCACATGCGAAGCCAGTCTGACAGTTGTTGATTTGCCGTTGGTTCCGGTGACTAAAGCCAGCGGAATAGATTGAATGGAAGACCAGTCAATGGTATCCACCGCGGGAATCTGATTGATTGGATAAATTTGACAACTGGCGCCATAACCGATTGAAACAAAATCATCATCACTGAGAAAACGCACTGCATGCTGCACAGCCGCTTGCTGCAGTGTAATCAGTGCCGGATTCGCTTCAGGGGCTATCTCTTGACGCAGCTGTTTAATCACTTCTTGAATCGGCTTTTGTGGCAGACCCGAGTAGTGATTAACCACCCGTTGCCATGCCGCCTCATTGATTTCTGTGGCTGCATACAAGCCATCAATCGGAGCAGTAAAGCCCAAACTGGCGCCTGCATGATAACTGCGATTGAAACTGACTTCGTTTGACCAACCAAGCGGCTCCAAAATTAAATTCAACGCTGATTGCCAACAATCAACAACCTCTTGATGCTCATAGCCAGTAATCAACACATCAATGATGGCACCCGGTTTAGAGCCAAATAAATTGGGGCCGGTTAAACGCCGTGAATCATCTAACGACAACTGCAAATCAGTCATTGTCTTCTTGTCGAGCTATCCTTACACCACGATCGTCTTTAATCAATTCATAATCGCCTATATCCAATTCGTCATCCAATGATTTAATCACATTAGAAATAGCAGGTTGTATGGTTTCCGCACTTTTATCTTCCAAACCTGAATTGAAATTAATGATTTGTTTCCAACAACGGGTAATGTCATCACCAAATATCAATAATAAATCACCTTCTCTGGCCATTTTCAATGCCCCATCAACTGCTTCTGTTTCATCAGCAATTATGCTGATTTGCTCTTCTGGAGTACCTTGTGTAATTAATTGTTTTCTGAGCATTTGTGGCACTTCTTGTAAATCCCTACCACGGCGGTTGTCATCGGCTTTTAACACATAATGATTGAAGTGCCCGGCAGCTTCATCCGCAATTGCGAGTATGTCCTCATCCCGCCTGTCACCTGGTGCGGCTAAGACACAAATTTTTCGGCCACTGATTTCAAATCGATCAATGGTTTGACAAACCATATTGATGGCTGCTGGATTATGCCCATAATCCAATATCACTTTGAAGGGATGTTCATCGTATTGATTCATTCGACCAGGGGCTTGGAAAAACGAGGTGTCAAAGGTTCTTAAACCATGACGAATTTGTTCCAGTTCAACACCCATGGCAAACGCCATGGCACTGGCAAACATGGCATTTTGTACATTGTGCACGGCCTTGCCTTCGATGGTCGCAGGGATTAAATGCGTCCACAACAAAGGAATGTGGCTACCCGTATCATAAATGGTAATCATGTCACCATTAATGCCCTGCTCTAAAACCACAGCCATACCACCTTGTTTGATGTGTTCTTTAACCAAAGCATGACCCGGATTCATGGTCACATAACAAAGCTTTTTGGCCCTGGTATAATCTGCCATCTGTAAACAATGCGGGTCATCAGCATTCAAAACTGCAGTGTCTTCTGCCACTTCAACCACCACTCGTTTAATTTCTGCTAACTGCTCTAAGGTATCAATTCCACGCAAACCCAAATGATCCGAGGCAATGTTTAAACAAGCAGAGACATTGGCGTAGTTATAGCCCAATCCTGCACGTAAAATACCACCTCTGGCCGTTTCCATCACCGCCACATCAACCGTCGGATCACGCAATACAATATTAGCAGCCATTGGTCCAGTCATGTCGCCCTTTACGGTTAAATGGCCATCAATATAGACCCCATCCGTTGACGTAGAACCCACATGATGACCTGCTATTTTTAATACGTGAGATAACATCCGTGATGTAGTGGTTTTGCCATTGGTCCCCGTAATGGCAGCAATAGGAATCCTGCTGGGAGTCGCTGGTGGAAACAGCATATCCATCACCTTGCCCGCTACGTCACGAGGTTGACCTTCTGAAGGAGCCACATGCATTCTAAAACCTGGTGCAGCATTAACTTCAACAATCGCGCCACCAATTTCTTTATACGACTGACTGATGTCTTGGGTCAAAAAATCTACCCCACCCACATCCAATCCAACCGCCATCACAGCCCGAATAGCCATCGCTCGATTGTCTGGATGGACTTCATCAGTTAAATCAATCGCTGTTCCACCGGTTGATAAATTGGCGGTAGAGCGCAAAAAGAACACTTCGTCAGCTGGTAACACCGTATCAGCTGTGTAACCCGCTGCATTCATGAGTTTTTCTGCTTGCCGATCCAGTTCTAACTGGGTTAACACTTTTTCATGGCCGACACCACGCCTGGGGTCTTGATTAACCACTTCGACCAATTCGGCGATGCTGCTTTTCCCATCACCAACCACATGCCCTGGAACGCGTTTTGCCACGGCCACCAGCTCGCCATTGACCACCAACATGCGGTGATCATAGCCTAATATTAATGACTCAACCAAGACCGATCTTGAAGTGCCTTTTTCTCGAGCAAATTGAAACGCCGCTTCAACTTCAGCATCGCTGTTGATATCAATGGTGATTCCACGACCATGGTTGGCATTCAATGGTTTGACCACCACAGGATAACCCATGCGTCGAGCCGCTCTGACGGCAGCCTCTTCAGAATAGACCAATTCTTGGGTCGGCAGAGGCAAACCTAAGTCACGCAATAAATTATGCGTGTCTTCTTTGTCACAAGAAATCTCCACCGCAATATTGGTGGTTTTACTGGTAATGGTGGCTTGAATTCTTTGTTGGTACTTGCCATGTCCAAATTGCACCAAAGAATACTCATTCAAGCGCAACCATGGGATGTTTCTTTCTTCAGCCGCTTTAACAATTGATGAGGTACTGGGACCTAATTCTTTGCGCTGCGCAAAGCGAATAAAATCAGTCAGTTGTTGCTGAAAATCGAATTCATCTTCAATAAATTGTTTTAATTCAATTTTTAGCTCAGCCGGCATCAAACTAAATAACAACTGCCGGCCCAGCTTAGCAGCGGCCAAACCCACATCTTTTTGTTTGTATTCAAAAACCATGTCATAACAACCGGGTTGGTTGTCAATTGAACGGGTTTTACCAAAAGTCACATCTGAACCTGCCATGGCTTGTAATTCAATCACCGTGTGTTCCAACACATGTCCCAACCAAGTACCTTCATTTTCACGCAAGCGCCGAATAAACCCACCTGGTTCACCATAAGAACAACCATGTTCAACCAAGCCTGGCAAAGCTTCAATATAAGCATCGATAAACTCTGTCCCCAATTTAGCCGTTGGCCACTGTTCCAATACACCCAAATCGAGTTGCTGTCTAATGACTGGGAAATGAGCGTATAAATTAGGACCTACATATACATTGGTGGTTAATATTTTCATCGCTGCCTCTTGGTTTGTATTGAATGATTATTTATTATTTTGCTGACTCTTTGTTATTGACCTGATTTTTTATTAAGTCCTCTGTGAGTTTATATCACAATTTATTTTCATTGCACCTGTTATCGGTCAGGTGGAAATGCAATCCTTTTATTGATGTCATACTTGGCACCTTTTGCCAATACATGTAGTTTCATGCCAATCAAGGTGATGGCATCTTTGTGTCTGGCATCCGACATCGAAGAATGTGATAAATCGGCTGGATCGACCACCGTGATAGCCCCTGAGCCAACCACTTCCAAAACCCCATCAGGAGCAATAAACGCGGCAGTGTCTTCATCTATACCCAAGCCTGAAACAAAAGGGTTGTAGGACAAGGCAGCCATTAAACGTCCAATCCGACCACGCTGTCTAAAATGTTGATCAATAATGACTTTGTTGGTCAAACCAAGACCTGGTGCCATAACCGCACCATTTTCATGCGGAGTAGGGCCAGATTGGCCACCCGCAATCATGTGTTCCGACATGATGGCGGCGCCAGCTGAAGTACCCGCCACATGAACACCAGACGCATTCAAGGAACGAATTAATTTAGCCACTGGCGTTCCACCCAAAATAGTTGAAAGACGCAGTTGATTTCCACCCGTAATAAAAATACCGGTGGCTTTTGACAATGAATCTTGTATTTCTTGGTTAAAACAATCTTCACGCTCATTGACTGGAATGTATTTAGATGAAGCACCCATTGATTCAAATATATCGACATACCTCGGACCGGTGTCTTCCAGCTCTGAAGCTGTTGGAATCACTAAAATTTTTGCGGCTTCCTGCCCAGAAAGTTCACAAAAACGTTTTAAAATCACTCGATCTCTTAGTTTTTTCTCTGCCCCACCGATAGGAATAACCCATCCTCTTTCGGTGTTTTTTGACTTTTGACTCATATTTTTTATTCCGTATTTTTGTTGTGTTATTTTTGTTCAAAACCGCCATATATTTGAGTTTGATGGTTTTTCCGATGCCATTGACCCATGGCCATAACATCTTGAATTTGATGGCCATCATCTAAGACCACTAAATCAGCATCATTGCCTACTGCGATCTGCCCTTTGTGTTTTAAGCGCAATAATTGAGCGACATTTTGAGTAAAGACCGGCAAAATACCCGCCAAATTTTCACCCCCATCAAGTAACTCTTTCAAAGTTTCACTCAGTGCAATATTGCGACCAAAATCCATATGTAACAACTCACCTTGTGGATCAAAATGTGGCAAACAACCACCACCATCAGAAGATAGGGTCAGGTGTGTCATGGGACAACCTTGAGAACGGTAATACTTAAAAGCATCTGCTGCAGACAATCCATCTTCTCCGGCCTCAACTGGAAAGGCGGTTACATCAATGTAACAACCTAAATGACTCAATTGACAGGCCTGATCAAACAATTCATTTTTACGATTACAATGTGTTGGATTCAGCACCCTTGGTGGAATTTCTGTACGCTCAATCAATGCCCTGATCAAATCCAAACCGCGATCACCATCACCTAAATGAAAATGCACAATACCCGCTTTACCCGTCATTAATCCAGCCACATGAGCCTCACCAGCAATTCTGGCGACTTCATCAAATGTTGGCTGACTTGAGCGGTGATCCGAAATAGCCAGCTCACCTACGCCCAGTATAGGCTCAATATGGACAATGTCACTTCTCACTGATCCAGTTAAAGTGGTCAGTGGCACATGATACCCGCCGGTATAGCAATAGGCGCTTAAACCTGATTCACGCAAAGCATAAACCTGCGCCACCAATGAAGAGGTGCTGCGAGTTAAATCATCTGTGCCCAACAAACCCACCACAGTCGTCACGCCAGCTTGCGTATACTCACTTAAATGCACAGCTGGTACTTTGCTATTAAAACCAGTTTCCCCGCCGCCACCAGTGATGTGAGCATGACCGTCAATCAAACCTGGAATGACTCTTTGGCCAGAATAATCTTGGTCAGTGGTTAAGAGTTCTGCCGCAATTTGTGGCACTTCTTGAGTGATTGAAACTATTTTGCCGGCCGCCACCAAAACATGACAAATGCCCAAATCTTCAGGTGCAAATATATGCACATTTCTTAATAGATGTATCATTGATCCCTGAATAAAAGTATAGGTTTTACATTTCAAAACCACACAGTATTGAAATGTATTTGTTGTTAAATTATCAAATTGTAAACATTTGATATCAAAGTGGCTTATTCTTAATCAGAATGTCCATTAATGTATGGTACATCATTGTTTTTTTGATAACCACAGCTGGTTCTAATAATTCCAGATAATAAGCTGATTTACGGGTTGTAGTCCAACAGTAACCTGACGGTGTATAATTCGCCTCACTTTTTAGTTAAAGCCGTGCATTGAAAAAGACCCTTAAATTCAACAATATTTCAGACTCAGATTGGCCACAAATCTTGCAGATTGAACAGCAGATCTACCCCAATCCTTGGCCATTAAAAACCATGCAAGATTGTGTAACTGCAGGATACCAATGCATCAAAGGCTCGATTGAAAATAAAGCCGATGAAGTGGCCTGTTATGCGTTCATGATGATAGGCTTCGAAGAATCCAACCTCCTAAATATCAGCGTTAATCCAACCTACCAAAGACAATCTTTAGCCAGCCAAATGCTACATCGATTGATGTTAATCAGCCGCATTAATCACGCCAAACAAATGTGGCTAGAAGTCAGGGAAAGTAATGTGGCCGCGATACGGTTGTATGAAAAACATGATTTTGTACCGATTGGCAAACGCAGAAATTATTACAAATACACCAACCAGGCCGGTCAAAAAATCAAAGAGCATGCCATCGTAATGGCTGCCAAAATCAAATAAAAAAAGCCCATGTGATGACATGGGCTTATGCTTGACTAATCTGGCTTGAAGTTATTCAAAGCCATTTCTAAAGATCAAATCACTGTCATCTGAAACAAAAATAACAAAACCATCGTGATCACTGGATCTGACCGAAGTATTGTTCATTTCAAAATCATTATTTGCATCCGCTTGGCCACGAACAAATTGAAAATCCATCATGTTCATTAATCCGACATCATTCATAATGGCATTATCCAAAATCTGTGCAATCCCTCTAAATACATATGAATACTGATCATCATCAGCCAAAGTTTGAACCGCTTGAGTCAGCGGCGCCGCACTAAACAAGGGTTCTTCCCACAATAAATTTTCCGCCTCGATGGCTTGTCCAGTAATTTGGCCAACCACATCGACGTAGCCATCCGTAAACTGAAAAGCATTGTAATCTCCAATCACATACAACCCGACCATGGGATCTTCTGTCAGAATAACATCAATCATGGCTGCCACAGAGTTGGCCTGTTGCAGTCGTTTACTGCGCACCCTGTCGCCGTCAGACACGCTGTCTATACTGCCTCGTGAACGCATATGAACCACCAACACATTTAAATCCAAACTTCCACCATTGGCCAGCGCCGCTGTGGCTTTCAAACGCAGCGGTGGACGATCATGCAACAAAGAATTGTCAAATGAGTTCAATTCAGCAGCTCCATACTGGGTAATCGTAACATCACTTAATAACGCATCTTGATACAAGAATGCCACATCGATTCCGCCAAAATCATTACCATCAATCAATTCCGCCGTATAAACCGGGCCGCCCTGATTACTGATGGCTGCTATTAAGTCAGTTAATACATTCAGATTTTCAATTTCTTGTAAACCAATCACGGTTGGTGATTTGAGATCATTCACCACATACTTCGCCAATTTAACCAACCTGTTGGCATAAATCACCGGATCTTCAATTTGATCATCGTCTTCTTCACCCAAATCATCAATGGGATCAAAAAACCGATACAGGTTCGCCGATCCAATGGTCACTTCACTGGCGGTCGCATCACGAACCGCTCTGGGAATGACATTTTCAAATTCAATATTGAGTTCAGAAGGCTGTAATTCATAGTCGCCAAAACCATAACTGATGACGCCCTTGGCTGATATTCTGGATCCAGCGGATATGGTTTGAAATGGCAAACCCAAAGCTTCAACACTCATTTCAATCAATTCCGGGTTACCGTCAAATTCAGGCAAACCTGGGTAATCAAGTGAATCAGGGTATTCAATTCCCGGTTCGCGCATCGCTCGTTGACTACCGGCTTTAATCACGATGTCATTAATATCACTGCCGAAAAATCCACCCGAAGCCGCACCGACAGTTCCAATTGGCATCTCAAAATACATCCCTTCGAAACATTCATAACCCAAAGCTTCAACCCCACATGGCAACTGTGTTGGATCAGTATAGGGAAAATTTTCATCCAACAAAATGGCCGTGGGCAATGGTTGATTTGAATCAACAACTGATAAATCATAACTGCCTGGATTGGTGAACTCTGTTAATTCATAAAATTCTTCGATATCACCTGTTAAATTAACCAGGTCACCCACAACCACTGTGGGGGCACTGCCAGTAAACACATAAATACCACTTGAAGTTAACGGATTGGCGTCATTTCGAGCATCTGGTGTCTGCATATAAAAACCACTGGTATCCAAAGCAGTCACAATATTTTCCAAAGTAGTTACTGTACTCAAATTATAAGGCGAAACCAAGCCTTCACCTTGGATGTCATAAATTTCTACCACAGGAAAACCAACCATGAATGAAATCACCGCATCTGCTGACATGTTGTCCTGGGTTAAATCGTTATCAACAATTTCTGAAGCAATCAAAGTCAAATCACAAGTTTCTCGATCAATCAAATCACTGTCAGGGTCAATGGTCATTACCGTGGCATCATCCACTTGAACTCCCGACAAAGTCACTGAACCAGACAAACTACAAACCAATGTCGCCGCATTGACCGTGGAATCAATCGGTTCTGAAAAGTTAACAGTCAGGTTATCATTAATTTGTAATCCCACAGAACCATCAGCAGGGTCTGAAGAAATGACTTCTGGCGCGGTATCCGGTACCACAGTAAAACTGAATACATAGTCACCACCTTCATTGCCATCTCTGTCGCCGTCCAACTGATTGAAAACACCATCACGGTCGTTAACCAACGTTCCAAACAAGGTCACGGTACACACGTCAGTGGACATAAAATCAGTGGTAGGAAAACTCACTGTTGTGACATTAGAAAAACTGCCAAAAGATTGAGCCCCACTTTGTGTGCAAGCAACAGCCACTGCACCTGCGTCCAAATCCACCTGCTCACTGAAGGTGATTTGAACCTCAGAGTCCAAAGCAACATTGATTGCACCATTTTCAGGGAGGGTTTCAAGCACCACTGGCAGCGTATCTACACCGGTGTCATCACCTGATAAAACCAACTGATCAAAAGCAAACTCCTCATCACCCGAATTAACACTGACTGAGATCAATAAATCGAGGGTATAACCTGTTTCAGGAATGCTGAAGCCATAGCCAGCCATGGCTGGAATCATTTCCACCAATGGACTGTCTGCAGTGCCGTCACAGTCGGCATCTAAGCCAAAGGGTTCATTGAAATTATCACCGTTGTCTTGGTAAGCAAAACAAACACCGTCTGTATAGGCATCGTTTCCAGTCCCATCCACACGGTATTGAACTTTAACGTAATCAGCTGCATCATAGTTTTCTGCATCTGGGCCATTACCTGCTGCAAAGAGACCACTGAATGCCAAATTGCTATAAGCATTGATATTAATGTCATTAAACAGCATAGTTTGGGGGTTCTGACCATTGCCGCCGTCATCATCAACATCTTCTGCTGCCCAAAAATAACTGCCTTGATAATTACTGTAGGGCGCTGATACGTTGTTGATATCAGTCCCATCAGTGCGATTCCAATGATCATTACTGCTATCATTGAATGGCATTGTTGCGGTATACCTGATGCCATTGCCATCGGTTTCAAAATCTTCTGTTATCAGGTCAACTGCTTGAGCCGTGCTCACCATGCCGGCAGTTAACAATGCGATTAAATGTTTGCTTTTATTCATATTTTTATGCGCCTCAATTTTCTCTTTATTTATTTCAGGCAAAACTTTCTGGATCCTTGTTGCTATTACAACCGCAGCTAACCAGTTGGAATTGTGACTAAATTACCTAGATGTGCTTATTTTGATCGAATTATCTTATCATTGCTTTATGACAGTTTAGTTGAATTTTGTCACAATTAATCAAGCCAGCCTGATTTATATTTAAAATGAAGACACATAAAAAAAGCCCTGATAAACAGGGCTTTTAAACTCAATGACTGACCCGATTTGATTAATTTAATTTGGCGTCAATTTCTTTCAATTCCTTGAACAATTCAGTTGGAACACGGTCTCCAAAATCTTTTAGAAAACCTTCAACTGAAGTCACTTCTTCTTTCCATGCGTCTTTATTTACCTGTAACAGTTCATCTAAAACAGCCAAGTCCATATCCAAATCTTTGGTGTTGATGTCTTGTTTTGTTGGCAATAAACCAATCGCCGTTTCGGTGGCACCTAACTGATCATCACAGCGCCCTACAATCCATTCTAAAACACGCATGTTTTCACCAAATCCAGGCCACATGAACTTACCCTGCTCATTTTTTCTGAACCAATTAACGGTAAATACTTTAGGCAAATTATTGGCTTTTTCTTTCATCCCAACCCAATGACCCCAATAATCACCAAAGTGATAACCACAAAATGGTTTCATTGCCATAGGATCACGTCTGACCACACCCACAGCCCCTGTAGCGGCTGCGGTGGTTTCAGAAGCCACGGTGGCGCCCATCAAAACACCATGGTCCCAATTTCTTGCTTCAGTGACCAAAGGAACCAAGCTGGCTCTGCGGCCACCAAAGATAATCGCATCAATTGGTACACCTGCTGCTGATTCAGATTCAGGAGAATAACTTGGACATCTTTTAGCTGATACTGTGAATCGTGAGTTAGGGTGTGCTGCTGGTCCATTGGCTGGATCAAAAGGTCGACCTTGCCAATCTGTTTTTGGGGTGCGGTCATCTAAGCCTTCCCACCAAGGTTGACCGTCTTCTGTTTCAGCCACATTGGTAAATATGGTGTCTTGAAAAAGCATAGCCAACGCATTTGGATTGGTGTCTTTGGCGGTACCTGGCGCCACACCGAAGAATCCAGCCTCTGGGTTAATTGCCCAAAGACGCCCATCTTCACCTGGTCGCATCCAACAAATATCATCACCTACTGTAGTGATTTCCCAACCATCTTGAACATAGCCTTCTGGCGGAATCAACATAGCCAAGTTGGTTTTGCCACAAGCAGAAGGAAAAGCAGCGGCTACATAATGCTGCTTGCCTGCAGGTGTTTTAATACCCAGAATCAACATGTGCTCAGCCAACCAACCTTCTGTTTTGGCTTGGTAAGATGCAATTCTCAACGCGTGGCATTTTTTACCCAACAAAGCATTGCCACCATAACCAGAGCCATAGCTTTTAATAGCCAACTCTTCAGGAAAGTGCATGATAAATCGACGGTCTGGATCTAATTCACCAATAGAATGTAAGCCTTTAACAAAGCCGCCTTCTCGTTCTATTCGAGCCAAGGCTTCCTGACCCATTCTGGTCATTAAACGCATGTTTTGTACCACATAAGCACTGTCAGAAATTTCCACACCACAGCGTGCTATCGGCGAATCTATGGGACCCATACAATAGGGCATCACATACATGGTTCGACCTTTCATGCAGCCTGCAAACAATTCATCAATTTTGGCATGAGCGGCTTCTGGCGCCATCCAATGGTTGTTAGGCCCTGCATCCGCTTCTTTCTCAGTACAAATGAAAGTCAAATGTTCGACCCGTGCCACATCTTGTTTATCAGATAAATGGAGGTAACAATTAGGGTGCGTTTCAGGATTGAGTTGTTTGTAACCACCCTCGTCGAGTAGCAATTGATTGAATTTCTTGTCTTCTGCTTCACTGCCATCACACCAGTAAATTTGGTCTGGTTGTGTGAGTTCGGCAACTTGTTTGACCCATTCAGCCAAGGCTTGGTTCGTTGTGCTCATGCGAATTTTATCCAAGTGAAAAATTGGTGGCAAACCTTAACCGTTCGACTCAATAAAATCAAGCAAAACAGCCAATCACAAGCTATTTTTTAGTAAAAAATTAAACGCTCGTTTAAATTTACTTGATGCGATCTAAAATCCCGTCCAGCTCATCAGATCCATGATAATGAATGACCAATTTTCCGTTGCCCTTTGAGCTGTGTTGAATTTCAACTTGTGCACAGAGTTTTTCAGTTAACTGTTGTTCTAAATGACGAATATCGGCAGATTTTGCTTCTGTTTTGGGCTTCTGTTTTGCTGGGTTTTTAATTGATTTAACCAATGCTTCGGCTTGCCTTACTGACATTTTTTTAGCAATGATTTCACTCGCTGCTTGTTGTTGTTGACCACTGTCTAATGACAATAAGCACCTGGCATGACCCATTTCTAACAAACCATCATTCAACATGGCTTTAACTTGTTTGGACAAATCCAGCAATCGAAGCAGGTTACTGACAGCAACTCGAGATCGACCAACCGCTTCCGCCGCTTCCGCATGAGTAATGCTGAACTCATCAATTAATCGTTGTAAAGCCAAGGCTTCTTCCAGCGGGTTTAAATCTTCCCGTTGAATATTTTCAATCAATGCCATGGCTATGGTTTGACGATCATCTACTTGTTTAACCAAAACAGGCACTTCAGATAATCTAGCGAGTTGGGCTGCACGCCATCGACGCTCACCAGCAATGATTTCATACTGGTTACTGGTTATTTTTCTAACCACGATTGGTTGCACAATGCCTTGCGCTTTGATTGAATCAGCCAACTCTTGTAACTTGGCTTGATCCATAATACTTCTGGGCTGATATTGCCCAGGTTGTAATTGTTCGATTCCTATATGCTGTAATTCACTGGCCTCAACTGACCCACTGCCCTCGTCTTGACTTGAATTACGGCTACCCAACAAAGCATCTAACCCTCGACCCAGACCGCTTTTACGTGATACTTTTTTACTGACTTTCTTCTTACTCAGTTTTTTCTTAGTCATCTTATCAGGCATGGTTTCTCCTTAATAATTCACTGGCCAACCCCTTATATGCCACGGCACCACGTGACAATTGATCGTATTCAATGGCTGATTGACCAAAACTGGGTGCTTCAGCGACTTTGACATTCCTAGGCACCACTGTCATAAATACTTTCGAGCCAAAGTGTTCACTGATTTGTGCCGCCACATCATTGGCCAAATTATTTCTTCCATCAAACATGGTCCGCAACAAACCTTCGATTTCCAACTCAGGGTTAACCGTTTGTTTAACCCGTTCAATCGTATCTAACAATGAGGTCAAGCCTTCTAATGCATAATATTCACACTGCATTGGAATCAACACACTGTGAGCAGCGGTTAATGCATTGATGGTCAATATGCTGAGTGATGGTGGGCAATCAATTAAAATAAAATCGTAATCTTCGATGACCGGTAACAACTGTTGTTTAAGTATGGTTTGTGGATCTTCATACTCCATCATCTGAAGTTCTGCTGCTGTGAGGTTGGTGTTTGACCCAATCACATCCAAAGCATTCGTTTTTATGATGGCATCTTTGGCTTCACATTCATCCATCAATAATTCACAAGCTGAGACCGTTAAATTCCTTGAATCAGTTCCACACGCCATGGTTGCATTGCCCTGAGGATCGAGATCAACCAACAGTACTTTCTTGCCTAGCTGTGACAAACCCACTGCCAGATTGACTGTGGTTGTGGTTTTACCAACACCACCTTTTTGGTTGGCCACTGCAATGATTTTATGTTTAATTTTCATGGGTTTTTTCAAATTGATACAATTTTCTTTCAACGTCTAAATAAGGTACTTTGATTTCCCATATAGCAGTCTGCTTAAAGGGCAATCCAGGTTTCAGAGCTTCTATTTTAGGACCTTTCATGGCTAAATACTGACAATTGTTGGCACCTAGGTGAGCGGTCATTTGTAAAAATTGATTCAACTCTGAAAAAGCACGTGATGTTACCACATCAAATTTTTCATCTGGAAAATAATTTTCCACCCGTTCGTGCACAATTTCGACGTTTTCTATCGCTAATTCACGCTTAACTTGACGCATAAATCGGGCTTTTTTCCCAACAGCATCTAACAGCACCAAATGTTTTTCTGGATACATGATGGCTAAAATAAAACCAGGAATCCCACCGCCAGTCCCGACATCTATAATCCGCTGGCCTGTATAATGCGTCACAACTGCCAGCGCATCCAAGGCATGGTGAGTAACCATTTGACCCAATTCATCTATTGAAGTCATATTGTATGCCTTGTTCCATTTTTGTAACAACAACAAATATGCCATGATAACTGGTGCCTTTTGGCTGGGTAAACTGAGCTGTTCCATACCAGAAATCAGTCTATTTGTTTGTAACTTTATTAATTTGGCTTCGTTCATTGATGAAAGTATCATAAAATGTGACTTTTAACCCATGATATGACATTTTATATCCGTAAGCTAATATAAGATAACCTACGGGTGGTTCAATCAAGGATACGACCTCACATCATAACAAAAAAGGCGAAGTAAAAAACATGAATTTTGACAAAGCAAGACACAATATGGTTACGCAACAAGTGCGCTCTTGGGACGTAATAAACAAAGACATTTTGAATGCCATGTTACAGGTTCAACGTGAAGAATTTGTACAAGTTCCTCAACGGAAATTGGCTTTTGCAGATTTGGCACTACCCATTGGACACGATGAAAGCATGATGAAACCGGTCGTTGAAGGTCGTATGTTACAAGCTTTGGATCTTGACCCATCTCAGCTGGTATTGGAAGTAGGAACGGGAAGCGCATATGTAACTGCACTAATCAGCCGCCTAGTCGACTATGTTCATTCAATTGATATCTATGAAGACTTCACTCAAACGGCCAAACAAAAACTAAAAGAAAATGAAATTGATAATGTAACCTGTGAAACCGCTGACTTTTTTCAATTCAAACCGCAACAAAAATATGATCGCATTGTCATTACTGGGGCTTTAGATGAAATCCCCGCAAACGTCTTTGACTGGTTGACGCCCAATGGCCAAATATTTGCTATTATCGGAAATGACCCCACTATGGAAGCCAGAATGTATCAATCGGCTTCATCCTATTCATCACATTTTGACACAGTGATTGGCAAGTTAAAACAAGCTGATCTAAAACCAACATTTAAACTCTGACTACTATGAAAAAATTAATTTTATTAAGCACCCTAGCTGCAGGAACAGTTGCGGCAGAAGACTTAGTTGACGTGCTCAATGTAGCACTCGAAAGAGACCCACAACTAAAAGCAGCACAGTACAACCAACAAGCCACACTTGAAAGTAAGAAACAAGCACTTGCGAATTTCTTGCCACAAGTGGACGGTTCTTGGTCAAAATCCGAGTCTGACTCAAAAACCACTTACAGCAATGGCACCTCTAACGATCCTGACAAATCAGAATCTGATGGCTGGTCTGTGGCTTTAAAACAAACCGTTTACGACCATTCAAACTTTATTGGTTTACGTCAAGCCGAACTTGAAAAAGCCAAAGGTTTGGCAGAGCTTGATGTAGCTAAACAAGAATTTTTGATCAGACTCGCTCAAAGTTATTTTGATGTTTTAACTAACATTGATGCAGTGAAATTCGTCGAATCTGAAGAAAAAGCCATTCAAAGACAATTAGAACAAGCCGAACAGCGCTATGAAGTTGGGTTGGCGGCCATTACTGACGTACATGAAGCCAGAGCACAATATGACAGCTCGAGAGCCAGTGTCATTAATGCCAAAAACTTATTAGACGATACCAAGGAAGCCTTGTATGAAATTACCCAAACATACTATTCTAGCTTAAACGCCTTACCAGACAACATTGAAGAAGTTCAGTTACCTGAAACTGACATCAAAGCCTGGGAAAAATTGGCGCTGTCGAACAACCCAGATCTTGGCGTAGCCAAAATCAATGCTGAGTTGGCTGAATACACAGTTAAAAAACAACAATCAGGCCACTTCCCAACCGTAGGACTGTCTGCCAGTCTGTCATCTGACAACTCCAAAGGCAATTCATTCCTACAACCACAAGACGTGGGACCACCTATCCTCAGCGTATTTCCTGACAGTCAAAGAGATTCAAACTCAATATCGTTGAATGTCAACATACCTATCTTTTCAGGTGGCAGAACATCTTCATTAACCCGCCAATCTAAACTACAGTATAAAGCCACCATGGAAAACCTTGACCAAACTACGTTTTCTACTGTTAGGAACGTCAGAAATGCCGTACATAACGTGGAAGCCGGTTGGAGTTCGGTACAAGCCAGACAACTTGCAGTGGTTTCAGCCAAAAGCGCGGAAGAGGCCACAGCTGCTGGCTTTGAAGTAGGAACTAGGAACATTGTAGAAGTTCTTAACTCACAAAGAAGTTTATACCAAGCACAAAGAGATTACTCTCGAGCTAAACACGATTATTTACTGAATATTCTAAGACTTAAAAGAGCAGCCGGTTCTTTAAAGCAAGATGACATTGCTAAAATCAATGCCATGTTGACAGTTCAGTGATCTATCTGATCAATGATGTCATGTAAATGTTGATTGTCTTGTTCTGAGACATCAATGATTTGAAAGCCCCCAAATGTCAGTCCACTGGTTTGGGGGTCAGACCATATACATTCTGCACCAACCGACAGCGAAACTGATTCTTCAAGCTCCAGCACTAAATTCAATTGAAATATCATGCCAGCACTGTACCTTTCTCGTCCTGCCAACAAAAAGCCTCCGGCTGACACATCAACCAACTTACCCAGTACTTTTCCATTGATCTGATTAACAACAGCAGAACCATCGGGTGGATTGACTCGTTTATTTATTCTTTTTTCGGTCATGTGTTTTTCCATCTCATTTTAAGAGCTCATATTCTTTAACCGTCCAATGATTTTATTCAAAGCATTTTTGAAATAACCACCTTCTGGCAATTTTACACGAATGATGTTTTTTCTGCACAAATCAATTGCCAATCTCTGTAATTTCATCTTGTGCGGATGCCGGCCAACCAAATCCACAAACAACACTTTTTCACTCATGGTACTGACCCAACTGAGCTTTCGCCTAAGGGTGTCATTTTGTTGGTTAATGATAAAATCAAACATCGTGCCATAAGGGAAATTTACCACCCGTTCTTTCATGGCTTTTTCCTCATCATTCAACTCACGAATTTCTTCAATTTTTTTATTGGCTGTTTCAATTTGTTCACTTTTCACTGCTTCATCAATTGACAGCACTTTCTTCAATTTTGGCGCTTCTTTTTTAATTTCTTCCTCATCACTTTCTTGCCAACCTAAACAAGTGTGGATGTTGTCCTTGGTAGAAATTCGATCTCTTTTTGAAAAACCCAATTCATCCATGGTTTGATCCAAATGATGCATCGCGCTGAGTTTTTCAGGACCCGAAAGGTTCATAAACTGGTTTTTGTTACCAATTTTAGCAATGGTTTTAGCTGATTGAATCTTTTTAGCCCATTGTTCAGAATCCCTGCCTTCTCTTAACAACGTTAAGGTCAATGAATCTCTCCATACGTGCTGAATGATGTCTTTGACAAATTTAATATCACAGCCTTCTAATATGTCATTCAAATGCGACTCGACCTCAGCTTTGGTCACATCCATTTTTTCTTTACCTTGGGCTGCACTGACCCATTTTTGTTCAGCCCGTTCTGCTCTGGTATGGGTTACTTTTAAATAATCGGATAAATCACCCAAGGCTTTTACAAATGATGAGGTCGTACCATCAAATGATTTAGCAGCGGTATCACTGTATTGGTGAATCTGTTTGATTACATTGGTACCGTGCCATTTTTGAGATGACTCAACCAATAACTCCATAAACTTCCGTGCTGGATGACCTGAATCGATAAAGAAACTCTCATCATTAATAGCGGTTCTTAACAAGGGCACATTGATTGCATTGAATGATGACCTGATATGAGTATCTATACTGTCATCATTTTCAATTTCGTCATAAACCATGCCCATTAGGTCTAAAGTTTTATTCTGCTTATCGGACAACTCTGGATAAAAGTTTCCTGTATTATTCCTGACTTGATCGGCCAGCATTTCTTTCAGATTATGAATGTTTTTGCTGGTAGCGACAACACCCGATTCCTTGGCAATTTGAGCCAATGCCTGATCGAAATCATTGTCTTTTATATTTTGAGCGTTGTGAGTCTGTGCGGCTCCCGATTGCATGTATGGTGAAGCATTGTCACCTGCTTGCTGCCCGCCAGACTGCTGTCCATTCGTTTGCTGACTGACTTCTTGCTGTCCACTTGTTTGCTGACTGCCTGTTTGCTGTCCTACGGCTGAGCCTTGAGCTGGCGACAACAAATTGAATATAGACTCCACCAAGCGCTTGCTTTCAGGGTCATATTGTCTTTGCTGATACCCCGATTCATCATGGATTGTAGCTTCATCATGCATGGTTTGCTGTGGTGACTCTGAAGCATTTCTGTGTTTATCGCCTCTGTTATTATCCTGGTATTTTGGGTTTGCACCAGTCTGCTTAAATTGGCTGTACCGATCACCATCACCTTGCTCTTCATCATCCCCCTCATAATATTCACTCTCAGACACGTTGGGTTGAGGGTTGTCTTCACTTTCGTTGTTTTTCGGTTTATTAATTTCAGGTTGGATATTTGGCAATATGCCTGCAGCAATAAACACCGCATTAATTTCATGGTAAGCATTGTTGATGTTATTACCAAATTCCTTAATAATAAATTCAACAATAAGCGTTTTTACCAACACATCAAAATCAATCGACTTAAATGCATGACTGAATAACCACACAATCGATGCTGGTGAGAATGGCATATTTGTTTTATCTATTTTTTCATTGCCAAACAAAACATTCATTCGCTTTTCTAAGGTATACAGCTCACCATGGCTCAACACTTCTAAAGTTGAATCCAATTGAGTTAACGCCAATGAAATAGACAACTCCTCATCTTCGACCAAAGACAGGGACATTTTAGAATCGGACTTATTAACTTCTGCTGAAATAAACTCTGGCATGGCTTTGATTTTTTGTCTCAACTGAGCTGAAAAATCTTTGGCCCCAAATTTTAATTGACGATACTGATTAAAAAGTTCTTGTTCCTCTTGATTAGAAGAAGCGACTTCGGCTTTACTGAACAAGTGTTTTAAGGTCAAATTCATTGACTCCTTAAGGCTCACTTGAAGGTATTTATCAAATATTACTATACTTTCATTTAAAATTTGTTGTTTATTCATCGCATCACTAAATAATTTTGATTATTTTTTTCTCACATGGAGAATCAAATTAACACGCTCACAATTAAGGGTGTTACAAATAACAATGAAACCCCTCACACCCACTTAAATTACATGATAAAACTATGATTTGCAAGGAAAACCACAACCTGCAAGTTGGTGCAGGTTGTGGCATAAACAACTTCTTCAGAACGCTTTACTTAAAGAATCCTCTTAATAGACCAGAGCCTTGTTTTAACACGTCACTCAAATCTACATCACCATCTCCATCACCATCCAATGCTTTTTCAAGAAAGCTTAAGTTAGGCTGTTCCTTTTTGATTGATTTACGCTCTTGTTTTAACAAGTCTTGCAAACCAGATACACCTAAATTATCTTTACGCTTGGCTTGCCCAACTGCACCAAGAACCACTGGGGCCAAGTTGGCCAATATTTTTGTCACATCGGCACTGCCTAAACCAGTGGCTTTACCCAATTGATTAGACACATTTTCTTGTCGGCTGCCCAGAACATGACCCAAAATTTTCTCACCCGCTGATTGATGACTAGATTGACCCATCAGCGAACCTAAATTTCCCAGTATGCCACCATCATGGCCTTTGTCTAAAGCATTAGCCAAAGACTCTGCGCCACTTTTTGATTTGGTGTTTTTTTGTAACGCAGACAATAACAAGGGAATGGCCGCTGCAATAGCTCGTTGTGTAGCCTCTTGATTGCCACCCACATTTTGTGTCACTTGTTCAACGGCTTGTTGGCCGATGCTGTCTTTGATTAAGTCTAATATACCTGACATAAATATCTCCTAAAAAAACCTAAGATAACTGGGTCATCATGTATTTACAAGTCAACAAATGCAAATTTTTGTCACCAATCAACGGTACTTTTCAGTCTGGTTTTAAAAGTCAAACACAGAACAAAAAATCAAATCACTTGGAGCCGGTCCTGTTTGATTTAATTGAATGATAAAACTTTGAGTTAAATCATTCCAAATACCAACATCCAATCTACAATCGGAATTAAAATCTTGCGACACTATTTTTGACGGCAATCCTAAAGCTGGAATAATACCCAACAAATCATCTAACAATTGCCCAACCAACTCAACCACGCCACCCAAACCATCACCCATTAATACATTGATTGAGTTATCGCCAACATTAACCACGGCCAAATCCTTATTACCATCTAAGTTTAAATCAACAGCCACCAAATCAGTAGGCGTCAATCCCACTGAAACACCAACTCCACTTAAAAAACTACCATCCCCATTACCCAATCTGATGGTTAATATGCCTAACAACTTATCCAGCACAATCATATCAGGCACTTGGTCATGATCTAAATCAGTGAAATATATGTCACCCGTAGGAAGGATGCCAGCAAGGACTGAAGGCGCTTGGTAACTACCCAAGCCATCAGACAACAACAAATGTACGTTACCTAACAAGTCCTTGATTATTAAATCAACCGTATTGTCAGCATTTAAATCAGACAAATCCAACGAAGTCGCACCCACTAACAAGCCGCTAATGTCGATCTCTACCAAAGGATCGAATCCGCCGGCCCCATCACCATACAAAATAGCTACACGTCCGTTAAGCAATCCATTAATAGCCAGAGCAATATCGATAAAACCATCGTCATTTAAGTCTCCAATTTGGATGTCAGCAACATCCTCCAAAAACTGTACATTAATTGACAAAAAATCTTCATCCAGAAAATCATCTGCCGTGTCATTTAGTGATAATGACAACAAGCCATCAGTGTCGAATGCCACCAAGTCATTAAACCCATCAGAGTTAAAATCAGCAAATTCGATATTGGTCGGGTCAAAATTCAATGACAGGGTAACTGGCGCCAAAAAACCACCTGCGCCATCACCGGCTTGAATGACGACCTCGTTACTGACATTAATGTAAATCAAATCGGCAGCAGCATCACCAATGACATGGGCGGCAAGTTGCTTCGAAGCTTGAACTGGAAAAACCAGAATGAGGGATAAAATTGAGAACGAAAAAAAACTATTTTTAAAGAATTTACTATAACAAACCATAATCACCTCGCAAAAAAAAAAGAACCCATTTACACACACTTTTTTAATCTAGAATTGACAATTGTTGTATACATAAAATCATAGATTCAACTTTTTCACAAGCGTTTTATTTTCTACCCCAAGGTCTTTATCAATTGTTCGGATATGTCACAGGAAAACAATTTACCCCAATTAACTACCGTATTTATTGACTCGGACAACTAAAACGCAGACAAAAAAAAGCGCCCATTCAGGCGCTTTTAAAAGTCTAATTTTTTTGATTAATTACTGGGATAAGCCGGCCAATTAACCCCAGCAAATTTTTCCAAACATCGAACTACTTGACATGAATAACCAAACTCATTGTCATACCAACAATACAGAACAACATGATTGCCTTCGACAATGGTGGCTTGTGAATCAATCACACAGGCTTGACGAGAACCCACAAAATCGGTAGACACGGCTTCTGTTGAAATGGTGTAACCAATTTGCTGCTGTAACCGTGAATGTAACGATTTGCGGCGCAAGAACTCATTCATTGCTTGCAAATCAGTCTCTTTACCCAAATGAATATTTAGTATCGCCATAGACACGTTCGGTGTAGGCACTCGAATCGCGTTGCCAGTTAACTTCCCTGCCAACTCTGGCAATACTTTAGCCACGGCTTTAGCCGCACCCGTTGAAGTTAATACCATGTTCAATGCCGCACTGCGACCACGGCGATCTTTATTGTGGTAGTTATCAATTAAATTTTGGTCATTGGTATAGGCATGTACTGTTTCAATATGACCATGCTCAATCCCATATTCCTCATTCAAACATTTCAACACAGGAACGATGGCATTGGTGGTGCATGAAGCTGCACAAATCACTTCTTTATCAGGCGTAATTAAATCATGATTAATGCCATAAACAATATTTGGAATATCGCCTTGAGCGGGGGCCGTCAATAAAACTTTGGCAGCACCAGGGCGTAAATGTCCTCGCAAGCCAGCTTCATCTTTCCATACACCCGTATTATCAACAATCAAAGCATTGTTAATGCCATACTCTGTGTAATCAATATCTGCTGGCGAGTTGGCATATATGACTTGAACTTCATTACCATTGATAACAATTTTATTTTGCTCTTGCAATACCCTAATGGTTCCGTTGAACTTGCCATGTACAGAGTCCTTTCTCAATAACGCAGCCCGCTTTTCTAGATCATTGTCTGCCTTGCTTTTTCTGATCACAATGGCTTTCAGCACCAACACATCACCACCACCCGTTTTGTCAACCAATAATCGGGCCACTAAACGTCCAATTCTACCAAAACCATACAACACAACATCTTGAGGCTTTTCTAATGGCTTGGCTTCAGAGTCAATCAAATGTGCCAACTCTTGTCTCACATAAGCATCAACATCAGATTGTTCTATATCATCATAGCTATTGGTTTTAAAATACCTAAACACCATTTTACCCACGTCAATGTGAGCTGGGCCTAGAGGCAATTCAGAAATGGCCTTTATGAACGGAAAGGTTTCATACTCACTCAATTCGCTGGCTTCAACTTGACGGACAAAGCGATGGGCTTTCATCAAATCAGTGACTGATTGATTGATCATACGCTTACCATACATATACAAAGATACATTCCGACGACGATACAATCTACCAATTAATGGGATCATCCCCTCTGCCAGGGCTTCTCTTTCTTTCCAATCTGCGAAAAATTCGGTTGGTAACGGTCTATTTTCTTCAGTCATTGCAACTCCAGCCACATGGCCATTTAGTCAAAAAAAGGTGCTTAATTCGACACTGATCCAAACATTTCGAAACCACAGCATATGATGTCATGCGATGAAATCTGAACCGGTCAGAATCTGCTTATTAATTGGGCGCATATTCTAACATTGAATAATGTTTGTTGACAGCAGGTGCCGGTTTTAATTTGATGAATAAAAAAAGCTACACAATGATTAAATTTTATATTAGAATGCGCGCTCTCATTTAATTGAGATGAATCACCACTGCGGAGCGGTAGTTCAGTTGGTTAGAATACCGGCCTGTCACGCCGGGGGTCGCGGGTTCGAGTCCCGTCCGCTCCGCCATTTCATGATCACCCTATAAAATCACCCTCTTTAGTTGTAATTCAAATGGTTTAAGTTAACATAATGTGTTTTTGATTATGTGAAAGAACTATGCGCCTAATAATTTTAATTTGTCTTTGCTTAAGTGGTTGTCACACCACAACCAAACCCAGTCTTGACTCAACCAAACAGCAAACTGAATCATCATCACAACGACCTGATGCCTTTTCTTTCTCAAGACATGATCAAGTCAAAGTTACCCACCTTGATTTAAACTTAAAGGTTAGATTCAAACACAAAATCCTAGATGGGTTTGCCATCATTAAATACCAAGTTATCAACCCCAAAGCCAAACAATTGGTACTGGACATCCGTGACTTAAAAATCAAACGAATAGAATCCATGGATGGTAAGAAAAACCATAAATTAATGTGGCGTATTGGACAAAATATTAAAGATTTAGGGGCTGAACTTATTATTGATTTACCGGCCATCCACAGCCCAATCAAAATAAGTTATGAAACCACACCTCAAGCATCAGGGTTACAATGGCTAGGGGCTGAAAAAACCAGCGGCAAAAAGCACCCATTCTTATTTTCACAATCTCAAACTGTCCATGCCAGAAGCTGGATACCACTTCAAGACACCCCTTCTGTCAGAGTCACTTATAACGCAAAAATTCAAGTCAGACCAGGGCTTAAAGTAGTCATGAGTGCTGACAACAATGATCAGCCAGCCATTGATGGCATCCATGACTTTTCAATGAAGCAAGCCATACCTTCTTACTTGATTGCGATTGCTGTTGGCGACTTAAAACTACAAAACATCAGTGAACATGTCACCATATATGCTGAAAAAGAAGTCCTAGAAGCTGCGGCGTATGAATTTGCATTAACTGAAGAAATGATCTCAGCCACCGAAGCCATGTATGGAAAATATCGTTGGGGCCAATATGACTTATTGATATTACCACCCAGTTTTCCTTTTGGTGGCATGGAAAACCCAAAACTTTCACACATCACTCCCACCATTATTGCAGGGGATCGCTCACTGGACTCATTAATTGCCCATGAATTAGCTCACTCATGGTCTGGCAATCTAGTAACCAACGCTTTGTGGCAAGACGCTTGGCTCAATGAAGGCTTTACCTCATACATTGAATCCAGAATTATTGATACCATCTATGGAGCTGATCGCATGATGATGGAATCAACCTTAATTTACCAAGCTTTGCTGGCTGAAATGAATGACTTAGACGAAGCCGCTCAAAAACTTATCAACCCAAGCAAAACCACTGATCCAGATGATTATTTCAGTGGAGTGGCCTACGACAAAGGGCGGTACTTTTTAGAGTGGATGGAACAACAAGTCGGCCGACCAGCTTTCGACCAATTTTTAAATGATTATTTCGAGCACTATGCCTTTAGCAGCATCACCACTGTAGATTTTGTCGATTACTTGAATCAAAATTTACTGTTAAAACACCCTGGAAAAATACAAATGGCACAGGTTAATGTATGGCTTAACGCACCTGGAATGCCAGACTTTTTTACCCCGCCCACAACCCATATATTCACAACCATAGACCAACAAGTTGATGCCTGGCAACGTGGAGATGTTACAGCCAATCAAATTAACACAGCCTCATGGACGACACAGGAATGGTTGCATTTTTTACGCGCCCTACCGAAACAATTAAAGCCTGATCAAATGAAAGATTTAGACCAAGCATTTAACCTCACCGAACGTAAAAACAGTGAAATAGCGCATGATTGGTTATTAATCAGCATTCACAATCAATACCAAGCAGCTTATGCCAGATTAATTGACTATTTGACCAGTATTGGTCGGGTTAAATTAATTAAACCTTTATACGAAGCCTTGATGCAATACCCAGAATTACATAACTTAGCTGATAACATATACCTTAAAGCCAGACCCGGTTATCACAACATTGCGATCAAACAAATCGATACCATTGTCGGTTACTCTGTGCCTAGCGAACAAGATTAATTGCCAGCACAGTAAAAATACAGGTCATTAGTAAGTTGGGTTATACCACGTTATCCACTTGCTAATGACTGTCACGACAAGGCCGCAACAAAACAAAAACTAAAGACCTGTGGACATGGTTGTTTCACTCGATACAAAATAAACCATAAGCAGGATAATTTCTTATGGCACATTGATTGAAAACAAAATTATCTATAATAAACCCAACTTAAACACAAAACGAACATGCTGGAACAAATCAGCCCCTTGTGGGGTGTTTACCTTAAACACAAAGAACATGGCATGCCATTGGTACTTGCGACCTTGGTTAAAACCATAGGTTCCAGCTACAAAAAAGTCGGCGCAATGATGCTGATTGAATCAAACCGAACTACCCACGGCCTTCTGAGCGGTGGTTGTTTGGAGGCAGATGTGGCCGAACATGCCATGGCTGTATTTGAATCAGGGGATGCCAAAAAATTGGTTTACGATTTGAGCGATGAATCAGTTTTTGGTTTAGGCGCAGGATGTGATGGAACCATTCACATTGTGCTCCAGCTTATTAAAGATGATTACCTGCCCTTCAGTGCACTCAATCCACTTCCAGAAGCAGCATCAAGTGTTGAGCTTTATATCGAATCTGGAACGGCTCACAATCATCCGATTGGGGCTTATTACCTCATCAAAAACCAACAATTGATTGAATCTGTGCCCGGTTTTTTTCAAACTGCATCAAAACAAATTAATCCATTACTATACCAAGCTCCACCCAAAGTCGCCATTTGTGGTGCTGGTATTGATGCACGCCCAGTTTTAAAATTGTTACACTTTCTGCATTGGCATGTCTACTTGATTGATCATGCAGTTGGTCGACTCGAACAAGCCACACAAAGCTTAAAAACCCATACCATCAATATAAAACCAGATACCTTATCGGCAACCTTGTCAGCATATGACTTTGACGCGGTAATAATTATGAGCCATCATTTAGACAGGGATGCTGAATACTTACAATATTTTACCGACACCAATACCGAATGGATTGGTCTTTTAGGCCCCATCAGTAGAAGAAATAAAGTGCTGCATAAAGCCAAACTCAGCCTGGATCAAATCCAACACAGGCTGAAGTCACCCATTGGCCTAAGCATTGGCGGCAACATGCCAGAAAACATCGCCATTTCAATCACAGCACAATTACAGAGTCATTTCTACCAATCATGACAATCAATGGTTTAATCCTTGCAGCAGGCAACTCCAGTCGATTGGGTCTTAACAAACAAACCATCCAATTCAATCAATGGTCACTGCTGCAATTAATCGAAAACAATTTACAAAACTGCTGTGATCAGGTGACCGTGGTTTTAGGCCACGAACACCAAAAGATGACGACCCAGCCCTTAAGCCAAGTTGTGATCAATACTCAATGGCAATCAGGGATTGGCTCTTCATTAAAGACCGGCATCCAGTCCATTAAACACCAGTCAGACGCGGTATTGATTGCTTTGTGTGACCAACCTTTGATTCCACAATCTCATTATCAACAGATGGTCAAATTATCAACCGA